>Ga0265301_10002771_pt1 | contig 19631 bp, 28 predicted proteins | sample AusTroGonzalo_MG_2_FD_193488 | JGI IMG/M metagenome (GOLD analysis project Ga0265301, IMG submission 193488) | Bovine rumen microbial communities from tropical cattle in Woodstock, Queensland, Australia - Gonzalo_04 | ecosystem: Host-associated > Mammals > Digestive system > Stomach > Rumen ... | reverse complement strand
GTCGCAGGTGATGACAAGACCGTCGGCGGTGACTACTGTAACGGCATAAAAGAAATGGTTTGGGTTGGCGGCGTGTAATCACGCGCGAATGATAAGGGATGATGCGCGGAAGCGCGGGGGATGGCAGGGGAAACCTCGCCGCGCTTTTCTTGGCCTGTGCATCAGACAGTCTTCGGTTGCATGATACAGCGTGAGACGTAGCGCGACGGCGGCGCTACCACGCCCCTCTCCTTTGCAGCTCCGCGGCGTCCTGGTCGCGCATGCGCTCCACGAGCGCGTCCGGGAGCCGCCCGCGATAGACACGCCACCCATACACCGCCACCGCGTCCGGGTCGCCCGTCCCGACGCCCATGCCATGGGTGCTCGCCACGACGACGCGAAGCCGCGCGTCCCGTGCGAACGCCGCGCGCGGCGTCGCCAGCTGCTGCACCGACTCCCCGCCGTTCGCAAGCCGCCCCTGCGCGTTGTACCCCGCGACCGCGACCGACAGGCAGTTCGTCTCGACCGACGCACGGCACACGAACATCCGCCACTCCGCGTGGTGGAGCCCGCCCAGCGAGGCGTCAGCGTCCGATGCGCTCTCGCCCGTCAGCGCGGCGCACTGCGCGCCGACGAACTGCACAAGCGGCTGCTCCGCGATCGCGAACTCGATGTCCGGGTCGAACTCCGCCGCCGCGAACGACACGTAGCGCGACGACGTGGGCCGGACGACGTTCCCGACCTGTTTCACGCCCGGCGCGCCCTCGAGCGTCACCTCTGCGCCCCCGATGTTCATCACCAGGTCGCACGGCGTCACGACGTTGTAGCAGTAGCACCCGTACCCGAAGTACTGCGACCCGCCCGCCTCCACCGGCGCGGACCGCTCCGGGAGGAGCGGATTGGACCACGCCGTGGAGCCGTTCTGGTCCATCGACGGACGCCCCTCGTAGATCGCCGGAAGCGCCGCGCCGCCCTCGCGCGTCGAGCGCGCCGCCTCGGCGGACGCCACGAACTGCACGAACGGGTACTGCACCGTGTCCAGCGCGTTGGTGAGCGCCGCCCTTGGACGCCACCGCAGCCAGCAGACCGCCGTGTAGTCCGTCACGCCGTCCGCCTCGACAAACGCCGTCGCCACGTCCAGCGCGTTGCTGGAGGCGTACGCGCGCATGACCGTCGGGTCGCCGTACTTCGGCGGCGCAAGGAGAAGAATTGACAGGAGCAACGATGGCATTGTCTATAGCCTTTCTGTTTTTGGGTTTTTGAGGTGTTTGGGTTTGTGGGTTCGGTAGGGCGCGGACTCCATATCCCCCGAGCGAAGCGAGCGCCGAAGGCGGCTCAATGCGGGATGCCGCGCCGCGACCCAAGCACCCAGAACCCAACAACCCAAACACCCGCTTCTACTTCACCTCCGCCGCGCGCAGGACGGCCTGGCACTGCTCCTCCGTGACGCCGAGCGCGACCTTCGCCGCCTCGCGGAACTGCGCGAAGCCCTCGAAGGCGTCGGAGATGTCCTGTGCGTCGTTCCACGCGGCGAGGGCCGTGTAGCCGGGCTTCACCTCGAACGAGCCGAGCCACGCCTCCAGCTCCGCGAGCTTGCCGAGTTCCGCGATCGCGAGCTTCAGGCGCAGCTTGGAGTACGTCTTCGGCGCGACCCTGCGCCAGCTGCAGGCGTACTGCGCCGTCGCCGTGCCGTTCGTCGAGAACGTGTAGCCGGAGACGCGCCACACCTCGTTGGACTGCGCGACGGGCTTCTCGCCGGGGAGGACCCTGTACCAGCCGCATTCCGCGCGCTGCGCGTCGCCGAGCGCGTGTAGCCCCACGACGACCCGGCCCGTCGCGAGGCTCACGCCCTGCGTCGGAAGCTCGCGCGGCGACGAGCCGACCGTCGCCCCGTCGCCGGAGAAGATGAAGAGAGCTGCAAGAAGTATTGATTTCATAGTGGTTAGTGATTAGTGGTTAGTGGTTAGTGGTTAACGCCATCTCGTCTCTCGTCTCATGTCTCATGTCCCCGTTCACCTCCCTCAGCGGAATCGCAGCATGTCGATGTCGTGGTTGTGCCGCAGCTCCTCGACGGTCAGCGCGCGGTTGTAGATGCGGATGCAATGCAACGTCGCGCCGAATGGCGTATAGTTGGAGCCTCGCGGGTCGCCGAGAACGGCGATCCTGTCTGCGGTGTATCCCCACGTGTCAGTCGAAGCGCTCGTCAGTTGCTTGCCGTTCAGGAACCCTTTGCCGTAGCCTGAATGCAGCGTCGTCGGCCCGGGAAACACCGGTGTCGAATAGTTTATCTGACTGCTCCACTCGAAATAGTTGCTCTGCTTGATCGTTATCGTGGGCTGGTTGCCGCTGGTATAGATCGGGCCGACGCTTAGAATCGGCCCTTGCCCGGATGCCGAGCCGGAAACGCAGGCTTCAAGCGTAAGCGCCGTCGTTGTGAAGCCGTGCGACACCCACCCGACCGGCCCGTGGGAATTGTCGCTCTTGCGCCTTATCCCGCTGGACAGCACCTGTGCGTGACTGTTCAGGGGAAGGTTGTAGCCGTTTCCCGTCAGGTCAACCCAGTTGGTCGGGTTCGCGACATGCACGCCCCAGCCCGCGTTCTCGATGCCGTCCCACATCGCGACCAGCCCGTCCTGCACGTAGTCGCGGGCGGTCGGCGTCGTCTCCATCGCCTTGTGCGGCGGGCGCAGCGGCAGCGCGGCGGCCAGGATTGCCAGCAGTATTGTCTTCATTCCCCTGCCTCCCGCAGCACGTTCACGAAGTAGTTGGTGCTTGTCGCAGCCGAGCGGACGACCACGCACTCCGCCGTGTTCGTCGGCCAGCTCCCGTATCCGAGGAGCTTCACCGCCGGATCCACCGTGTACGCCCCCGCAGGGTTGATGACCGTGAAGACCGCCGCGCCCTCCGGCCACTGCGTCGCCGACGCCGGCGGAAGGAGCGTCGCGCCCGACGCCAGGTTCAGCGTCAGCACCCCCGTGACGTAGTGGAGCCGGTTCGTCGTCGCCGCCGTGTGCGGGAGCCGCGCGTCCGCAAAGGTGCCGGACGTTATCTTCGACGCTGCAAGGCCCGGTATCCGGTCCGCGCCGAGCGTCCCGGAGGTGATCTTCCCCGCAGCAAGGTTCGGTATCCGCGCCGCGTCGAACGTCCCCGAGGTTATCTTCCCCGCCGCGAGGGCCGGGATGCGCGCCGCGTCGAAGGTGCCGGACGTCACCCATGCGGCGTAGAGGTTGGTGGTGGCCGTCGCCTGGTCCCAGACGACGTTCGTCTCCGCGCCGCCGTCGGTTTCCACGAGCCGCAGCCATTCGCCGTGCCTGTCGTACCACACGTTCGTCGCGCCGTAGCTCTCCACCGCCCAGTCGCGCATCGCCACCGCCACCGCGTCCGTGTAGTTCGTCGCGGCAGTTATGTCGCTGTCGGTTGCGAGTCTGCCCGAACTAGATGGTAGTTGCCAGCTGTAGCCATAGTATTTCAGAGTCCAGCCCTCCCACGGCTCGGCCCAGCCATCGTAGTATTGAAACGTCAGCGCAACGGATGTGTCGTTTGCGAAGCCGGAGAGTGTGAGTACATCGCCATAAGAGCCGTGCCCGGCGACCCACAGCCCGCCCGTCATCGCGTCGCCGGTTTTCTTCACGAAGCCGTTTGTGCTGGCGGCGACTGCCGCGACCTCCGCCGCGTTGGTGGCGAGGCCGGACTCGACTGCCGCCAGGCGGCTGTCGCATGCCTCGGCAAGCGCGTTGGTGGCTGCGACGATCTCGCCTGGCCACGGCGCGTTGGCGACCTCGACCGCAGCGAAGTCGAGCGTCTCGACCGGCAGCGGCAGCGCGTTCGGCGAGAAGCCGGGCGACGGCAGCATCCGCATCGTGCCGTTGGCGCGATAGAGCTTGGAGTTGAAAGGTTGAAAAGTTGAAAGGTTGAAAGGTTCGGGGATGCGGGCTTCGACAAAGAAGCGGTACGCCGCCGCGCCGCAGTCGTTGGACGGCGCGAAGGTCGCGCCGTCGAGCTTCCACCAGGCGTTCGCCATGCCGTTGGTCTGGTACCAGACGGCCTCGATCGTCGCGTTGGTGACAAGCTCGCCGTTGACGCGGAAGGTCGGCTCGAACGTCGCCGTCTCGCCCTGGTAGAGCGAGAACGCCTGCGCCCGCGCCTCCGGCCAGTCGCAGGTCCATTTCAACGGCGTTGCAAAGGACGCCGAAGCGGACACTAAAGCCAATATATATACCGCTTTTTTCATGGTTGCTCCTTTCGTTTCTAGTCGCCGGCCTCGAGCCCGTCGTAGATGAGCCGGCCGGTTGCCGTGTCATAGACGAGCTGGCCGGTCGCGCCGGTCGTGTCGTCGAACATCAGCCGCCCCGTCGTGTCGCGAAGCCGGAACACCGCGACGATCACGAACTCGACGGTCTTGAGAATGTGGTTGTAAACGCCCGACTGCTGGAAGTCGTAGATGCACCGCCGGCCCGTCGATAAATCCGCCGATGTCTCGAACGTCGCGCCGGAGTTCCACTGCATCTCGCCCGACACGGGGTAGCGGCTCTCCCAGTAGGTCCCGAACGATGGATCTGTCTGGCGGACGACGTAGTGGTACTCGAAATGGTCGAACGCCCACCAGCTGTTGGCGGGCACCGCCGCGAAGCTCCAGACGTCGGCCCTGTTGGCGTAGCCGCTCCTGCCCTCGATCTCCACGCCCTCCTGGAGGAGAGTCGCGAACACGGTTCCGCCGTTCGCCGGGCTTGCGCTGTATGTCGGCTGCACGATCATGGCTACACCCCCGTATGCGCGACCGCCTGCCCGCCCGTTATCATCTGCCACGAACTGGCGTGCGTCACCGTGCCGTCCGCCAAGACGGTGGCGTACTTCGCCTGGAGCTGGTGCGACGTCACGTCGTATTGCAGATCCTCGATGACTGTCAGCGACGACGACAGGCCGCCTCCGCCGACAATGCGCTTCAGGTCGTCGAGGTTGCAGAGCCTCACGACCGGCGCGTCGGGGACCGTGCGGTCGATCGTGACATGTCCGAACCTCGGATCCATGTCGAAGTCGCCCTTTAGGCCGTCGAACGCCGAGACGAGCCAGTTCCACGTCTCGACGAAATGGCGGAACGCCGCGCCGCAGAGAAGTCTGCCGTGCCGCAACGTCTGTAGTATCTGTGGGCGCTTCGCCATGTCGGGATCACTCCTCCTCTTCTTCGTCCACTATGACCGGCATCTCGGTCTGACTGTCCAGCGTCTCGACCTCCCCGTCGTAGGAGCGGTTCGCGCGCTCCGAGTCGAACAGGTGCGGCCCCGCGTTGACGCATGACACGGCGTTCTTCACGTCCGTCTCGTTGACATCGACGTGGACGCTGTAGGCGTCGCCGTCGTCGTGCTGGAGGGAGACGTCCGCCATCAGGACGACGCCGCCGTCGGTATAGGTGAACGTCCCCGCGTTGTTCCCGCCCTCGTTCCACTTGCTGGCGAACTTGCCCCGGATGTACTTGGCCATCATCGCGTCGCGGCACTCCCGCGCGGCGGCGAGCGTCATGCCGACGTAGCGGTAGGACTTGCGGGCGCGGCGCGTGTACTGGTACACCTCGTCGTACGTCGTGGAAGTCGAGATGGATGTCATGTACGTCCACTTGCCGTAGATCTTCGTGTATTCGTAAGTGACAGAGAGGGCCGACTCGATGACCCTGTTCGCCTCGCCGTATGATGTAAGCAACGCCATCCGTTCCCCCTTTCCCCTATAGCGCGACGCCCTGCTGCAGCACCTTCAGCACGTCGTCGAGGTCTTGCTTCGCCTTGGCGAGATCCTGCTGCATTCTCGCCGTGCGCTCCCTTGCGCGCTTCTCCTCCTCCTGTGCCAGGAGCACGCGCCGCGTCGCCTCGTCGCGCGCTCCGAGGCTGGCCGTCCGCCAGTCGCGGCGGGACTGCAGGCGCGCCGCGTCGCGCTGGAAGCGCGCACGCGCGCGCTGCTCCTCGCGCTCCTCGTCGAGCTGCGCGCGCATCGCGTCCGGCGACCTGTAGAGCCGCCAGTTCGCGGAGAGCTTCGCCGCCGCGTCGGCCTCGCCCTGCTGCGCGTTGCGGAGGTTGTTCTGCGCGTTCCCCAGCCAGTTCCTTGCGTCTGCCGCCTGGTTCTGGAGGTCGCGGCGCTTCGCGTCTGCCGCCTGTTTCGCCGTGCGCTGCGCGGCTTCCTTCTTCTGGCGTTCGATCTCCGCCTCGGCCGCCTTCTTCTCGGCGGCGAAGATGTCGGCGCGCGCCTTCCGCGCCTGGGAGATCGCGGCTGCGGCGTCGGACGTTGCGGCGGCCTGCGCAAGCTCGGCTTGCGTGACCTTCTCGGCTGCGGCCTGCGCCTCGGCTTCCGCCGCGATGCGCGCCTGTGTCGCGTTGAAGAGCGCGGTCTCGGCCTTCTTCCGCTCCTCCACGACCTTGCGCGCGAACTCCCCGCCGTCGGAGCGGACAACGGACGCGCGCGCCTCCGCGTCCCGCGCATCCGCAAGCGCGGCCTTGGCGGCGGCCTCCGTCTCCCGCGCCGCGTCGGCGCGAATCGCCGCGTCCCCAGCCTCCGTCATCGCCCGCTCCACCGTCTCGGCGGCGCGCGCGGCGGACGCCTTGGCGGCGGCCTCCGCGATCCTGACGTCGTACTCCGCGCCGACCTTCGCCGCGCCGCCGTCGGAACCGGCTCGCTCCATCGCCTCGGCCTTGGATTTCCTGAGCGCGGCGAGCTCCGTCGTGTCTTGCGCCGCCGCCGTCACGTCCTTGGCGCGCGCGACCTTCAAGTACGCCGCCGCGAGAGTGTCGAACGCCTGGGCCGTGCGCTGCGCCTCCGTCGTCGCCTTGGCTAGGGACGCGGCGAGCGCGTCCAGCATTCCCTGCTTTACCTTTGCGAAGTACGCCTGGACGGCCTCCAGCGCCTTCTTCGACGCCTCCACCATCGCATCGCAAGAGGACTTGATTTTCTTGTCCAGCCATTCAAAGGCTGTCGATATTGCCGCTACAGCCGCGCCGATCGGCCCGAGCGCCATGAAAGCCGTCCACAGCCTGCTTACGCTGGCCATCGTCCGCCCGATCGCGCTGTCCGTGTTGCCGAACGCGGCGGAGAGTCCCGCGACGGCCGCCGCCGCGCCTTTGAGCCGCGACCCGACCGTCGCCGCAAGGCGATGCACCTGCGCTGACACATTGTCCTGCAGCCAGGCCTTGAACTTCAGATATATCTCATTGCCGCTCATTTGTGGTATAATGTTGGCGTGAACGACATCGCAACAGCGTTGCTCTTCTTTTCCGCCTCGTCGGCATGGTGGAAAAACCGAGAAGAGGAATCAAAACCGAAGGGCCTCATGGCGAAGCGCCCCGGCCTGTCGTGTCTCGTCATAATCCTCTGGATTCCCACGGTCATCCTCTTGACCCTCCTTGCCCGGCGTCTGTGGCCTTGGCTCTTTGCCTGATCTCCTCGCGCGTGCGGATGTAGTCCGCGAGCGGTTCCTTCTTCGCCTCGTCCGGGTCGAACTTGCCGTCAAGCGCTTCGGCGCGCCGCTGGATCTCCAGCAGGTTCGCGAGCGTCATCCGCTTCGCCTCGTCGAGCGTGAGCGGCAGCCGGCGCGCGACCGCGCCGCACATCACGCCGACCGCCAGGCTCTCGTCCGCAAGCGCGCCGGCCTTGCCCTCGCGCGGCGCGGCAAGCTCGCCCGCCGTCCAGTCCGCGCCGAAGATCGCGTAGTCGATCGCGTCGTCCAGCTGGTCGCGCGTGAGCTTCAAGACCTTGCGCTCCGCGAACGCATAGACCTTGCGGATGCACCGCTTCGCGTTGTCCGCGTCCGGAAGTTCGTCCGCCGCGCGAGAGAGCGCGAAGGAGTAGACGTAGCGGAACACGCGCTCGTCCTCCAGGTCGAACCAGCGCGTGACGCGCTCCAGCCATATTTCGTGGCCAAGCGTCGGCTCGCGGAGCGTGAAGCCGTCGAGGAACACGACGCGCGGGAGGTGCATCGCGGCGAACGGCTCCGCCGCGAGCTTTGCCTTGACGGCGAGGGCGTTGAGGCGGATGATGTCCTCGGGCGCGAGCTTCACGCCCTCGGCGGCCATCCGCCTGTAGTCCTTCAGGAACATCGAGCTGACCATGCCCCGCCCCCTTTGCCTTGCCGGTTGCCGCGCCGCCGATTACGCCGCCTGGGTGTACGCGAGCGGCTTGGAGAGCGTCGCCTTCCACGTCGGGAAGTCGGCGTCGGGGTCGTCGCAGGTGAGCGGCGAGGATATGTCCCAGCCGGTCCCGGCGGCGAGCGTCGGCGCGGTCGTCGAGGTCTGGAGTATCTCGACCTCGACCGTCGCCTTGCCCATCGTCACGTCGGACGCGACGGGCGTGCCGTTCTTCGTGTGGTTCTTGACGTTAGCCGAGCAGGTGAGCGTGCATTTCGTCAGCTCGCACCCGCTCCCGGAGAGCGTCGCGGCGGACATGAGCATCTCCGCCGATTCGTCGGGCGAAATGGAGAACGCCGGGCAGTCGAACGTGCGGGTCGTGCCGTCCGTCGTCGACTCGATCTCCTGGGCCGTGCCGGAGAACGTCGGCTCCTGGTCCGCGCCGTTGGAGTACGTGAAGCGCGCGAGCGCGTAGCGCTTGTTGTCGATCGTCGTGACCGCGCCTAGCTTGATCGCGCCGGCGGCGAAGGCATTCTCCGCCTTGACGACGTACTCGCACGACGGCGCGTCGACGATGCCATACGCCTTGGTCGCGGCGATTGCGCCGCTCTGTCCCGCCTTCTCCAGGTACTGCCCGGAGCGGTTCATGCTGGAGCTCTTGATCTCCAGCTTGTTTGCGACCGCGAGGCCGCAGTAGTCCGTCTTCGATTCCCAGCTCATGGTTTGCCTTTCATTTGATCACGCCGCGAAGCGTGAGGGTCAGTGGTATCGTCCACGCGGAGTCGCCCGCGTCCGCCGTGACGTCGCCTCCGGCGAGCGTCGCGCCGTGCGGCGTGAAGAGTGGCGCGCCGTCCGCGTCCGTCAGCGTGAAGTCCGCCTTGACCTGCGCGATGTCGCGCTGCCACCCCTCCAGCAGGTCGATGAGCGGCGAGGCGAAGGCCTCCAGCTCCGCGCCGGTGGGGAACATGTTGCGGCGCACGGTCATCGTCACGGAGACGCGCAGCTGCGCCTTTGCGCTCGTGAATGTCTCGTACGAGCGCGTCCCGGCGACGACTTCGACGAGGACCGGCGGCTTGCCCTCGCGCCACCTCGGCACGCCCGTCGGCGTCTCCTGCCAGAAGCCCGAGACCTCCGCGCCCGGCAGCGGGAACATGATCGCGGCCACCTTCTTGACGACCACGGCCTCGACCAGCTTCTCGACCATCACGACAGCACCCCCGTCGAGTTGTAGATGTGGGCGGGCTTCTCGATGACCGCGCCGTCCGTCGTCGCGTCGATGGCCTCCGTCCCGGCAGCGAGCGCCCTAAGGCGCGCCTCCTGCGCTTCCGCCTGGCGCGCCCACGGGTTCTTCTCCTCCTCGTCGCCATGGCGGCGGTAGAGGAGGTCGAGGAGGAACACCCGCACGGCGTAGTCGGCCGCCGTCTGGTACTGCGACGGCACGGCTCCGCCGAAGATGGCGTCCGCCCTGGCGTTCGCGGATGCGAGCGCCGCGCGGAAAGCCCTCTCGTCGGCGAAGCCGTCCCGGTCGTCGTCGAGAGCCGCGATGATCATCTGTTCCGGCATGTCGCCGGTCAGGTCTTCTATCGCAAGCCTCGTCATGCGACTTACTTCTCCTCCCAGGCGTCGACCGACGCCGCGCCGCCCTTGTAGGCGAGGAACGGAAGCGTGAGGAAGCCCTCGCCGCGCGCGTGGACGCCGTACAGGAAGTTGTTCGACATGAACACCTCCTGGTCCTCGTCGCGGTCAAGGCGCGTGAGCACGGGAAGCTTGCGCTTCTGGAGCCCGACGGCCTTCACGCCGTTCTTGTCGCCGAGGAGGTACCACTCGTTCGCGTGGTCGCCGATGAGCGACTGCGAGACACGCACCTTGAGCGCCTTCGCCGGCGAGACGTTGGAGACCGTCGTCGTGCCGTCCGAGATGAGGTCCGCCTCGCAGATCTGCTTCGCGGTCGCCTCGAGCGACGGGCCGACGAGCAGGACGTCCGGCCTCACCTCGCCCGGCTCGCCGCCGTAGAGCGTCCACGCGCGCATCGCCGCGATGGCCGTCTCCACGGCCGTCTTGGAGAGCGCGGTCGTCACCGCGTTCGTGATGGTGCTCTTGCCGAGCGTACGAGCGGAGCAGAAGAACGGGTTGCCGTCCGCCCACTCGCCGTTGCCGACGAGCGCCTCGATGGCGAGCTTCTTCCAGAGGTTCTCCGCGTCGGAGCCCATCATGCCGATCAGCGGCGAATACACGCCGTACTGGTCGTCCTCGATCTCGTTCCGGGAGACCTTGACGGTGTTCTCGAAGTCGCGGTTCACGACCGTGAGCTTGCCGAGCTTCGCGTTGTTGAGGACGCGCTCGCCGATCCACTCGTGGATGCCGTGCAGCTGCTCGAGCCAGCTGTGCTGGGTCGCCGAGCCGCCGCCCATGAACGCGATCGCGATGTCCTCGGGGACGAGGTCGTTCGGGAACGCGCGCGACTGCGCCGCCTTCTGCGCCTCGTTGAACTTCGTCTGGAACGCCTTGAAGATCGCGTCCAGGTTTGCCGCAGTTATGTTCATATTGTTTTGCCTTTCCTTTGTTCAGTCCTGATGGCCGGGCTTTGGCTCGGCCAGTCCCTTACCTTCCCACGACCACCACGACGCCCTCGGCGCGCACGTCGGCGATCTTGCCGACGGTCTTCGTGCCGCTCGTCTTCGTGACGGTCCAGGCGTTGTTCGTCGTTGAGTAGGCCGTCGAGCCGATCTCCGCCTTCGTGATGTTCCCGGCGTTCTCCAGGAGGAATCCGCCGCGCTTCACGAGGACGTCCTCGCCCCGCTCGGCTGTGCGCTGGAACACCCCGCACACCGTGAGCGTGCCTCCGATGGCGGACGTGTTCACAGCGTACGCGCAGCCGTTCGTCGCGACCGCCGCGATGTTCCCGGCATAGACCTTCTCGCCCGCCGTGAGGCTGGCGTAGTCGCCGCTCGCCTGGGGAGTGTCGTGCTCGAGCGCGAACGCCGCGCCGAGAGCCGCCGCCGCAATCGCGGCAATTGCAATCATCTTCTTCATCTTGCTTTGTCCTTTCCTTGTTTTGGGAGGGCCGCGCTCCGTCGCGGCCTACTTCTTGAAGATGTCGGGACTTACGCCGCAGTTGAGCGCAATCTGGCGCATCTCCTCCGAGACCTGTTCCCCGTTCCCCGTTCCCTGTTCCCTCAGATTCCCAGGCGTCCTCGCGCTGAGCGGCACCGTCACGGGCGTCTTCTCAATCGTGGCCTTCAGGTCGGCGACGGAGATCTTCGCGAGCGCGTCCGCGCCGAGCGCGACCACCTTGCCCTCGCGCGCGGCCTCGCCCAGGAGGTCCTGCTTCTCGTGGTTCTCGGCTGCGGCGCTCAGCGCCGCGACCTTCTCCTCGATCGGCTTGACGGCCTCCGCGACCGCAGCCTTCACCGCGGCGGACAGCGCAGCGTCCTGTTCCCCGTTCCCCGTTCCCTGTTCCCCGCCCTTGGGCTTCTTGCCGAAGGCATCGAGCGCGGCCTGGATGGCCTCGTCCGTGGCGTCCTCGCCAAGCCCCAGCAGCTTCAGCAGCATGGCCTTGTAGTCCATGTCCTGTTTTCCTTTCTTCTGGTTGTTGTTGATGATTCCGCTTAGCGCGGACGAGACGTCGCCACTCAGCGGCGCCTCCACGAAATCCATGCCATCGACCGCGCCGGCGCGGCACAGGGCCACGCTCGCGACGGCGACGAGGTTGCCTTCCTTGTCGGTCACCGCCCCGGCCGAGACGTCGGCGTAGTTGACCGCCATCTTCTCGCCCTCCGGCGTCCAGCTCGTCATCGTGATGAACACGCCCTCGCCCTCGACGGCCTCGATCGTGCCGAAGCCCGCGACCGCTCGCGGCTCCTGCGATTCCTTGTATGCCGCCGTTCCCGGGAAGGTGTTGTGCTCGAAGTCGAGCGCGACCTTGCGGTATGGATACGTCTCGGCGGCGAGGCACTTGACGAAGAGCGGCCCGACGTTGACCCTCTTGCCGTGGCAGTTCGGGTTGTCGCCCCAGTTCAGGACCTTGATGCGGCGCGGCAGCTTCGCCGCGTCTGCCGAGAGGCTTACGGCGGTGCCGGTGGTCCTTAGGAGTATGACTTTCGCTGGTGTGTCCATTACGCCGCGTATTATCGCAAAAAGAAACCGCGCGGGCATTGGCCCGTGCGGACGGTGCGGCGGAGGAAATCAGGGAAACGGGGAACAGGGAACGGGGAACGGGAGGGCCGCAATTCATTGCGGCCGATCGGTCATTGACCGAAGAGCTTCTTCAGCTCGTCTTCGTAGGCTTTGCGAGCCACCCGCTGTATCTTGCGCTCCATTTCCGGCACGAGCCGCCCGTTCGCGTCAACCGGGAAGAACGGCCGCGCCGGCATGTGCTTCGTACCCGTCTGGTGGTAGCCCGCGTATTCCTTGTCGGACCCGACCACGACCGTGTCCGCCCCCTCCAGGCGGTGCGTGATCGACTTCCAGAGCCCCCCGCGCGGATGCTTTATCAGCAGCGGGTGGCCGTCGTCGTGCTTCGACGGCTTGCGCGGCGCCCATGTCGCAGGGCGCAGGTTCGGGTTCTTGAACGCCCGCGTCGCCCGGCTCTCGACCGCCGTGCCGATGTCCTCCAGCGCGCGTTTCTGCGCCCGCGCCATCGCCCCCGGAAGGTCTGACATCATCCTGTCGAACCGCGACGTGTCGATCTTGACATCGATGTTGATCATGGCTCCACCCCCTCCGGAATCGGCGGCATCTCCCACGGCCCGGGATCCTTGTCTCGGCAGTTCGCGCAGAATGCGTAGTCGAAAAGGGCGTCGTTGCGGTCGTACACGGCCTCGTGCCATGCGTCCTTCGCCCGCCAGTCCTTTACGAGTTTACGAATCTTTATCATTTCTTCGATGGCTTCTTTTCGTGTCATGCCAACACCTCCATCTTGATGTAGCCGTTTGCCTCTAGCCTTTCCAGGAACCAGACATACGATTCCCGGTCAACCCCCTCAGAGTTGTTCGCGCGGTGATATTCGGCGATTCGCTCCGCGTCCTCCTTCTCCGGGGTCTTGAGCCACGTCCAGCGGCGCAGCTTCCTTCCGGCCACAATGTATTCGTCCTTGCAGCCGTTGACGAGCCCGAATCTTAAGTCGGCGGGCGACGGCATGTTGTCTCGGCCCGGGTGCGTGTGCAATGTGCAGACGGTCGCGCCGGCGTGGACCTTCGGCTCTACGCTGCTGGCGTCGCCCACGATCACTTTCCCGATCAGCTTGCCGGTCGCGTAGTCGCGCAGCACGGAGCGCTCCTTCCCGTCGCGCTCCGTAGCATCGGCGAGCGTCCGCGCCGTCTTCTCCATCTTGTGGCGAAACATGTAGTCCCATATCGTCTCCGGCGCGTGTCCGTCGTCGTGCACGGTCGCCTGGCGGCACTGCGCGGCGAAATTCCTGCAGTCCGCGTCGTCGCGGCTTCCAACGAGCGCGTCGAGGTCTATGCTCGCGTCGGATGCGTCGAAGGCGAAGGATTCGCTGTGCTGCGGAGTCGGCATCTGGCCGCGCGGCGTTATGCCTATCTCCTGGGCGTCCTCCTCGTCGAGCGCGTTCACCTGGCAGCGGCAGCCCCATTCCCACGGCGGGTAGTGCGTCTTCCACCACGGGTCGTCTGCTCTGAGGACCTTGCCGTCGAGCGCGGCGTGGCCTGGCCTCACCTTGCCGTCGCCCACCGTCTCGTACTGCCAGTACGGGAAATCCCGCACCACCGACATCTGCTGCTGGTGCCGCGCGACCGCGTATGCCTGCGCGCCCTGTATCCGAAGAAGATGCTCCGCCTCGCCTTCGCCGCCTTCGCGTCGTCTCCGGCGAACGGCGAAATCTCCGAGGCGATCTCCTTTTTCGCCTCGTCCCAGCTCGCGCCCTCCGGAAGCTTCGCGATCGCGTTGCGGATGCGCCTGAGCGCGTCCAGCTGCTCGACGCCGGCGGCGGTGAACGCGCGCTGCTTGAGCTGCGCGGGAAGTTTGCCGAAGTTCGCCGGGTCCGCGACGGCCTTGCCGCGTATGTACGCGGCCGCCGCTTCGTTCGGGAACGTCTCGATTGTCAGTTGTGCTGTCATCTGATGTCTCCAATTATACCAAAAATTATCTCCGTCTTTCCGGAGCGCCACGGTTTACTGGCAGATATTCGAGAGCTTCCCCGCTTGCTCCACGGATTCACACGCTACCCCCGCTGCAGCGGTATCGCGTTCCCCGTTTCCTGATTTTCCATGGCTCAGGCCGCCAATAGCAATTGTTCACACATACCGTTTCCATCCGCCGAGGCCGTTTGCCTTCAGGTATGTCTCGCGGTCCTCGCGCCCCTCCTCCCATCTGTCCGGGTCGTCCATGCAGTCCGCGAGGTGGCGGTACCAGCTGTCTAGGTCGAGGAGGATTGTGTTCGGCGCGATGCGCACGACGTCCACGAACCCGGCGCGCCCGAGCCTGAGTATCGTGTCGTACCGGCAGCGCTCCTCGTCGCCGCGCGCCGGAAATCCCAGGAGCGTCGCCGTCCGGCCGTCGAGCCGCACGTACCGTCCCGCCACCGGCACCGGCGCGAAGGTGCCGTCCGGCTGCTTCGACCACCGGCACATCACGTACTCGTCGGGTGGCGTCGCCGCGTCCTTCGGCACCCAGGCGTGGCGTCCCGGCGCGACACGCACCATCGCCGGATCCGGCTCGACGGCGAGAGGGGGCGGAATCCACCCCTCCAAACCCTCGAAAAGGTCCATCTGCACCGCTGAAATGCCCATGACATGCCCCCTCTCCGGCTAGAATCGCCTACAAGGCGCGGGAAAACGCGGGAAAACGCTCGGAAGGGGCGGGGGTTGCCGAGGGCACCCCCGCCGCTCCTCGCGCTCCTAGGGCCTTTCTCGCGCGAGTTTCGGTTTGCCCTTCCGGGAGGGCCGCGCTCCGTCGCGGCCGATTCCCCCCGCGCCGCGCCTTGGCGCGGTTCCTCAGCGTGAAGATCACCGCCCAGATCTGCCGCGCCGAGGCGACGACCCGCGACGTATTGTGTATCTTCGCGAAGAGCGCGTCGGCGTACCGCCGCGCACCGTCGCGCCCGCCGAGCGCCCCCGCCACTTCCCCCTCGACGAGGGTGAGCGCCCATAGCGCCCGCGCCTGCTCGTCCTCGGTCCTATCGGAGCGGCGGGCTTTAGCCCGTCCGTCCCCTGCCAGCTCCTCAAAGTAGGCGATCACCGCCGCGTAGTCGCGCTGCGTGACGGCCCGGAAGCTGGAGGGCGCGCCGGCGCCCACGACGTCGTGGATCGCCGCCCGCCTCCAGGTGTCGAAGTCTACCCCGTCATCGACGAGGCCGATCTTCGACTGCTCCATGTATGCGCGGCGCGCGGCGAGGACCATGGCCTTCACCTGGTGCGGCTTGACCACGGCCCCGCCCTGCGCGTGCACGGCCTTGTCGATGGCGTTGCCCATCACTTGGCCTCCTTCTTGCCCTTGCCCTTGCCCTTGGGCGCGGGCTTGTCGCCCTTGGCCTCAGCGGCCTCGGGCGCTTTCGCGGCCTTCTTGGGCCTTGTCCATTTAACCGGCATTCTGATCACCTCCTTTCATACCTGTTCACTGTTCACTGTAACCTGTTCACTGGCTGCGGCTCCAGCCGCAGCCTCCGGCCAGCAGTCGGCGATGTCGAGCCGGATTGGCTTGAAGTCGCCCTGCGTTGTGTAGCGCCTCTCGCAGACGAGGTAGCGCTTTCCCTTCTGGGGCTTGATCGCGTCCTGGAGGATGCGCTTCGCCTCGCGCCAGTCGGCGTTGTCGATCTCCATCTTCAGGAGCGACATGATCTTCCCCGTCGAGAGGAAGCCCTGCGCGTTCGCCTTGAACGCCTCGGCGATGATGAGCCGCAGGGCCTGCGCGTCGTTGCCGCCGACCTTCGCCAACACGCGCTCGACGTAGCCAAGCATCAGCTCGCGCGCCTTGACGACGCGTTCGTCGAGGAAGATGTTGTACTGCTGCCGGATCGACGCCTGGATGAGTCCGTCGAATGAGCGCGCCGAGAAGTTTCCCTTCTCGCCGACGTTCTCCTTCGTTGCCGCAAGCGCGTTGAGGTCGGCGATGCACTCGGCAACGACGCCCTCAAGCATCTCGCGCGCCTTCAGGAACCTCGCAAGGATCCTGCGCACGGCCTTGTCGCGCGCCTTGTCGTATCTGCTCACGTACTTGAGCGGGATGTCGTTCCCGTTCGAGTCCCGCATCGTTGTCACCTGCTTTGCCATTTTCGATTCTCCTTACCTATTCACTATTCACTGTTACCTGTTACCTTCGCGCGGTGACGGCTGTCACCGCGCGAGAGACCGCGTCCGCGTCGAGCCCCGACAGCTCGCGCGCGACGTCGCGAATGAACGCGTAGTTGCCCGCGAGCAGCGCGGACGGACGGATGATCTTCGCCGCGACCTTGAGGTCGGCTGCAGAAGCGTCCTTGAACTTCTTCGAAAGATAGGTCCTTATGTCAGCCTCGTCCAAGGTGAGCTTGACGCGCTCCGAGAGCCGGTTCGTCGCAATCTGCTTCGCCTCCTGGTAGGCGTGCGCCTGGAGTTTGTTCCAGAGCGTCGGAATCGCCACCAGGATGAATTCGCCAGGCGTCGTGTTGACGAGCGTCTTCACCGTGTTGAGGCAGTGCGGACCTAGGTGGTGCGCTTCGTCGATCACGAGGCAGCGCCGCGAAATCGAGAGCCGGGACTGTACGTCCTCGAGACGCTGCACGCGTCCCGCCGGCAACTCCGTCACGCCGAGCGCGCGAAGGATCGCGCCGAGGAACGCGTTCGGCGAATCGGCCCACACGTCGCTCGCCTCGACGTAGCTGATGCGGCCCGTGCCGTACTTGCCGCGGAGAAGCCCCACGGCCGTCGTCTTGCCGCCGCCGCTCTCGCCCTTGACGATCAGCACGCGGTTGGAGCCGGTTGCCTTGACGACGCCGAGGAACGCGCGGCGTATCTTGACCACCGTGCCGAGGTCGTCGTAGATCTGCTCCTCGCCACCCTGGCTGGACAGCTCCTCCATCGTGGCGAAGACCGCGCGGTACTTCGTCAGCTGGTTCTCGACGTTGTAGCCCTCGAGCTGCCCCGCCGAGATGTCGCGGAAGCTCTTCTCGCTTCCAAGGTCCGTGAAGTTCCGGACAAGCTGTGCGCGGCTCATGCCGTGCGACTCGCCCCATGCCGCGATCTTCGCGGCCACTTCGACTAGCTTGTCCTCCGTAGCCTTGGCGAAGGAGGATTCGTTCTCCGTCTGGTTCTTCATGTACTCTCCTTGTTTTGTCCTCCGTAGCCTTGGCGAAGGAGGATGGTTGTTGGTTGATTAGGTGGTTTTACCGCCGCGCTCCCCAGCGGATGTTTCCGCCCGGGATTCTGCCGCGGTTCTCGACGCGAAGCGTCGCGTCTTTTGCGCGAAACGTCGCGTCTTCCGCGCGAAGCGTCGCGTCGTGCTTGCGACACTCCGGGCAGAGCGTGCGGCGGTCGCGCCGCGCGGCGATGTTGTCGAAGGTGAATACCGTCCCGCACGCTACGCAGTAACGCATGCGGTAGCGCCCCGTCTGCTGCGTCGCCCGGCTCATCGCGCCGCCTCCAGTGCGCCCGAAAGCGCGAGTAGCGAGACCAGGGAGGGCCACGCGCCCCTGCGCGTCGAAAACGCGCCCTTGCGCGTTTCTGGCGCGCCGGTACGCGCCCTTGCGCGTCGCAACTCCCTCACTATCTCCCACGCCAGCACGCCGCACCACGCGAGCGCCAGCGGGCAAATTGCGCAATAGAAGACTGTCTCTGCTGTTGCCATGTTCACTCCTCTCCTTTGTGTTGTTGAAATTCACGCAAACGCCATCAGCCGTTCCTCGGCCTCCAGCGCGGCAATGTTGACCTTTTCCGGTTCAATGTCGCCATCTTCCGCCGAAGCCGCCGCCGGCACTCCGCCGCGAAGCCCCCAGCTCGTCACCGACACCTGTTCACTATTCACTGTTCCTTCTTCGTTGTATCTCGTCATTACCGGCCCGCGCGTGTCGTAGGCCGTGACGACCGTCCTGACCGCCGCGCGGTTCGCCCTCTGCTCGTGGCGTCCCGCCCCGCGAAGGTCGAGGATGCCGGTGTCGCCGAGGAAGTCCGGCGGAGCGCTCACGCAGGGCGCCGCGCCGTCGATGACCGTCCCCGCCTTGAAGTCGCGCCACGTCTCGGCAAGCTCGATGGACGCGCCCCTGGTCGCCGCCGTCACGGGGTCGAACCTCACCACGACCGGCGCGCCATCGTACTGCCAGCCGTTCCTCGTGGCGAAGGCGTACTCGTGCCTCAAGCCCTCCATCTGCGTCTCGGCGGTCACGAACACCATGCCGCCGCGCCTCAGCTGCCGCCGCGCCACGACCGGCAGCGCGTAGCGGTCAAGCCCCTCGACGAGCGGCAGACCGTTCGCCGCCGCGCCCTGGTAGAGTTCCTGCGGACTCCACGTGCCGTATATCTTGCTCTCGACCTTCTCCCAGCGGAGGTAGTCAATCGCCTTGTTGAGCGCCGTCAAGAACTGCTTCAGCGTCGGGAAGTACTTGCGAGGATCGGCTGACCCGCTCAAGACCTTCATCCAGTTCAAGTTCTCCTTGCGCATTTCGCCGCGGTAGCGGCCAATCTGACCGTAGCCGGGAAGGAATATCGACAAAGCTGTCCACAACCTGTTGAAATAATTCTCCACCAGCTTCTGGTTCGGCCTCCCCTTGGCATCGACAATCCCGACGCCCGCCGTGTTGAGGAAGTCCACGGTCGGCTTCGCCTGCCAGCTGCCGCCTTCCAGGACGACCTTCTTCGGCATGTAGCCCTGCTGCCGCCACACCTCGTGCATGACGTTCGCGACGTCGCACGCGCGGTAGCCGTCGCTCGTCCTCATCACGTAGCCGAAGCCGCAGAAGAAGTCCGTCGCGCAGTCGATGCCGGCGAGGAGCTGGTACCTGGCCGCGCGCCATCCCCAGCGGTCGCCCGCCTTGTCCCCGCGCCCCGCCCACGGGACGGCCACCGCCACGTTGACGCTCGCGTCGTCCCACACCTGGCGCTCGCCGGGAAGGAGCAGCCGCCCCGTCTCCTCGTCGCGCCTCAGCCAGCCTGGCACGTAGATTCCGTTGTTCTGTCCCTCGCGCGGGTCGCGGTAGCGGGCGAACGCGACGGGCGACACCTCGCGCATGGCGCGGCGCACCTCGACGGGAAGCGAGTGCTTCGAGGCGCGGTCGGCGAGAATCGCCGCGCGCGTCTCGGGCTTGAGGCACGTCGCAGGGTCGCGCGCCGCGATGCGCGCGGCCATCGTCATGGAGCCGGACCGCTCCGCGCGGTTGGACTGGAGGTAGATGCGCCTAAGGCACTTCTTCTCGTCGTCGTCGAGCGTGACCATCGGGGGCCGTCCGCTCTTCGGCGCGTCCGCGAGGGCCTTGACGCCGCCCTCGTCGAACTTCGCCGCCCACCGGCGGTAGGTGGTATCCGAGACGCCCGCCTTCAGCAGCGCCGCAGCCATAGTCGCGCCCTCGCTGACGAGCCGCCTCACCTCGCTGACCTTTTGTGACCTCTTCGCCGCAGTTTCCATGGT
>Ga0265301_10002764_pt1 | contig 19670 bp, 5 predicted proteins | sample AusTroGonzalo_MG_2_FD_193488 | JGI IMG/M metagenome (GOLD analysis project Ga0265301, IMG submission 193488) | Bovine rumen microbial communities from tropical cattle in Woodstock, Queensland, Australia - Gonzalo_04 | ecosystem: Host-associated > Mammals > Digestive system > Stomach > Rumen ... | reverse complement strand
CAAAGGGGTTCCAATCGCTGTAATACTTCAATATGGTCATGGTACTAGAAATGGAGGATGGGTTGAAGGCAGAGATTATATAAATCCTGCTGTAAGACCAGTATTTGATAAAATAGCAAGTAAAGCTTGGGAGGAGGTTCGTAATTAATGCCAACAATCGATCAAAAAGTAGTTGAGTTGAAATTTGATAATCGAGATTTTGAGAGAAATACTAGACAATCTATGTCAACTCTTGAAAAATTAAAAGAAAAATTAAATTTTAAAGGAGCCTCTAAAGGTTTAGAGGAAATAGAAAAAACATCTAAACAAATTTCATTTGAACATATGGAAAGTAGTTTGGCCGCTATTGAAAAGCGTTTTTCTACAACTGGTATAGTAGGTATGACTGTTATTCAGGAACTTACTAAAGCTGGTATGAATATGGCAAAACAATTTGCTGATTTTACAATAGGTGGTATAACAGAAGGTGGTAAAGCAAGAGCTACTAAAATAGAAAATGCTAAATTTCAATTACAAGGTTTGTTAGGAACTACTAAAAAAGCTAAAAAACAATTAGCAGATATTATGCAAGATGTTGATTATGGTGTTAAAGATACAGCTTACGGTTTAGATGCAGCAGCATCTGTTGCTTCTCAATTAGCTGCTTCTGGAATGCGTGCTGGTGAAGGAATGAGACACGCTTTAAGAGGTATTTCTGGTGTAGCAGCAATGACTAATAGTACTTATGAAGATATAGGTAGAATTTATACAACAATAGCTGGTAATGGTCGTTTAATGGGAGATCAACTATTACAATTATCATCAAGAGGTATGAATGTTGCTGCAACTTTAGGAAAATATTTACATAAATCTGAAGCAGAAGTAAGAGATATGGTATCTCATGGAAAAATAAGTTTTCAAACGTTTGCTGATGCTATGGATGATGCGTTTGGTCAACATGCTAAAGACGCTAATAATACATTAAATGGTGTCATATTAAATATAAAAGCAGCTTTATCTAGAATAGGTGCCGCTTTTTATCAACCTTTAATTGCTGAAAAATCACCATTAGTTATATTTTTAAATAGTGTAAGAGAAAGAATAAACGAAATAAAAAAAACTTTAGATCCTATAACAAAAGAAATAACAGATAGAATAAATAAATTTATTACAAAAGTAGATGCTTTATTTAAAAAATCTGCTAATATATTAGGATTTAAACCATTACAAAACTTTTCGAAGACATTAGTAGCAATGAAAAAACCTTTAAATGCTATATCTACTCCATTAAAAAGTGCTGCTAAACAATTTGATAAAGTTAGTCAATCTTTAAAACAATATGAAAAACTAATGAATAATACTATTCGTGGAGATTGGGGTAATGGTCAAGCTAGATATAATGCATTAACTAAAGCCGGATATAATTATTACAAAGTTCAAAATATGGTTAATGAAAAATTAGGATATAGTTTTAGATATTCTGATAAAGTTGTTGCTGCTAGAGATAAAGAAATAAAAGGTACTACAAAGGCGGTAATAGCTACAAAAGATTTAGCAAAATCAATTGAAACATTAACTGAAAAAGAAATGAAAGAATTAGGATTCACTAATGAACAAATAAAAGCTTTTTCAGAATTAAAAAAAATGTCTGATAAAACAGGATTATCAGTAAAAGAGTTATTAGATTTATTAGAACATGATGGTAAAAACGATAATTCCGTATTTAGTTCAAGATATTTATTATTTAATTCTATAAAAAATATAGGATTAAGTTTGGCAACCGTGTTGAAATCAGTTGCTGTTGCTTTCGGAAAAGTATTTAGTATAGATGCTAGTTCGTTATTTGATGGTCTTGCTGCCTTTCATAAATGGACTGAACATTTAAAAGATATGCTAAACGAAAAGAAAAATTTCGATAATTTAGTAAATACTTTTAGAGGTTTGTTTTCTATATTAAAATTAATAGGGGTATTAGTTGGATCTGGTTTCAGAATAGCATGGTTAATATTAACAACAGTATTAGATTCTTGTGGAATGACATTATTAGATTTTACAGGAGCTGTAGGAAATGTTATATCTTCTATTACAGATTTTATAATACATAATGATTTTTTAATAAAAGGAATAACATGGCTTGTTAGAGTTGTTGGAAATGTTATAAAAGCATTTCGTGAATGGACATCACAATATTTATCATTTAATTTATTAGGTGATGCTATTGTTGATGCTATTAATTATATTCAAGGAATTATAACAAGATTTATAGGTGCCATAAGAGGTAAAAACTCCTTTGGTGATCTTGGTAAATTTATAGTAGATGGATTAAAAAATGGAATAACCGATAATGTTGGAAAAGTATTAGATGCTATGTTATCTATGGGTAGAGATATGATAGCCGCTATATGTAAAGTATTAGGTATTCATTCACCATCTAAAGAAATGTATAATGTTGGTCAAAATACTATGAAAGGTTTATTCAATGGTATAAAAGACTTCGCAATATACATATATGATCTTATAAGAACTATAGGCGCTAAAATAATTGAAATTATAAAAGATATAGATATAGGCTCCGTTATAGTAATAGGTGTTAGTGCTCTAGGTTTATTAATAGCTAATAAAATCGCCAATGCTTTGGCTATTATTGCTAATGGAATAGTAGCTGTAAATGATTTTATAAATGCTGGTACAGAAGTGCTACTTTCTTTCCGCGATGCTATTAAAAGAGTATCGAGAGGTATACAATTTAAATTACTTGCAGACGGAATTAAATCTATAGCTATAGCAATTGCTATATTAGTTGGTTCTATAGTAGTATTATCAAAGATGGAATGGTCTGATATACAAAAAGGTTTAGAAGTAATAGGAATATTACTTGGAGCAATTATAGCAATGGGTGCTATTGCATATTTTGGTGGTAAAAATGCTGAAAAGATGCAAATTAGTTTTATGAAAATGGCAGCCATGATATTAGCCATTGGTATAGCTCTAAAAATAATGGCTAGTGCTTTAAAAACTATAAGTAAAATAGATAAATTAGGTTTAGAACAACTTGGTGCTATCTTCTTATTAATAGTTGGATTGTTAGGGTCTATATACCTTATTACTAGATCAGAAAAAGATGCTGTCAAAATGGGAGGTACTTTATTAGCCATAGGTGTTGCTTTACGTTTAATGGCGGGAGTAGTTAAAACCTTAGGTAAAATTGATGGACACCAATTAGCTCAAGGTATGATGGCCATTACTTTATTTGGTGTTATTATAGCGGGTTTAATGCTTGTTACTCGATATATGACGAGAGGTGTTAATTTTGCAAAAATAGGCGGAACGTTGGCTTTAATAGGTTTAGCATTCTATGAAATGGCTAGAGTTGTAAAAATACTTGGTAAAATGGACAGAGATCAATTAATACAAGGTGGAAATGCTCTTGCTCAATTTGCTGTTATAATAGTTGGATTAATGTTTGCCACAAAATTATTAACCGGTAGTAGAAATGTAGCCAAGATAGGACCAACTATAGCATTAATAGGCGTTGCATTTACAGCAATGGCTGTTGCTGTAAAAATACTAGGTAAATTAGAACAATCAGAATTAAATAAAGGATTGTTTGCCGTTGGAGCATTTACATTAATAGTTATAGGATTAATTCATGCTCTTGGTTCTATTGGTGCTAAGAAAATAGAAAATATAGGCATGACTCTATTTGCTATATCAGCTTGTATAGGTGTTATGGCTTTATCGGCTGCTTTGTTAAGTTTAATAAGTATAGAAGGTTTAGCTAAAGGTATAATAGCAATTGGTTTATTATCATTATGTGTAATGGGAATGATAAAAGCAACTAGAGGAGCTGAAAATGTATATCAAAATATTTGGGCAATAACTGCTGCTATAGGTGTTATGACCGTTTCATTAGCGTTGTTATCTTTAATAAACCCTGAAAAATTAATAGGTCCTGTTATAGCATTAGGTACTATAATGGGAATGTTTGCTTTGATAATAAAAGCCGCTTCTGGAATGTCTGGAACATCTGTAGCTGGAATAGGTGTTATGATAGGAGTTGTCGTAGTATTAGCTATAGTTATAGCTGAGTTATCAAAACTTGATACAAATGCTGCTATAAAATCAACATTAGCCATATCAATATTAATGTTGGCTATGGCTGGTGTATTAGCTATATTAGGAGCTATTGGAGGATTAACATCAAATGCTCTATTGGGTGTTGTTGGTATGTTGGCATTATGCGTTATATTAATATCATTAGTTGGTATATTAGCCGTTATGAGTAAAGTTGAAAATGCTGCCAAAAATGCTACTATATTAGCTAAATTCATAGGAGTATTAACCATAGTATTGATAGCTACTGCTCTAGTAGGAACGTTATATGCCGCTACTGCAGGTTTAGCTGCAACCGGTTTACTAGGTTTAGCTGCTCTATTACCAATATTATTAGGCGTTATAGCGTTATTAGCAGCCATAAATTTAATAAGTAATGCTGAAGCTAATGCTAAACTATTAACTAGTTTCTTAGAAGTAATGACAGAAGCATTAATCAAAATAGCAATCGTTGGTCCATTAGCATTAATGGGTGTTGCTGCCTTATATGGATTAATATCTGTTATGGGTGTCATGCTATTATTTATAACCACTATTGGAGCATTAATAACATATATACCACAAATTCAACAATTTATGAACACTGGATTGAAATTGTTTATAGAATTAGCCGGCGGTCTTGGAGAAATGATAGGAGCGTTTGTTAAAGGTGCTCTTACACAAATATCATCTGGATTACCAGAAATAGGTACTAACTTATCAATGTTTATGATAAATGTTACACCATTTATAGTTGGTGCTAAAATGGTTGATAACAAAGTATTAAAAGGTGTTGAAATATTAGCAGCTTCTATATTATTATTAACAGCCGCAGAATTTATTAATGGTGTTGCTAACTTCTTATCTGGTGGTTCATCATTAGCCGATTTAGGAACACAACTATCACAATTTATGACGAATGCTATGCCTTTTATAATGATAGCTTCTACATTAAATGAAAGTATGATGGCTGGTGTTAAAACATTGGCTAGTGCTATTTTAACATTAACTGCTGCTGATTTAGTAAAAAGCGTAACCAACTTTATAACTGGAGGAAGTTCTTCTTTGGCTGAATTTGGAGAACAATTACCGGCCCTTGGTTCAAGAATTTCAGAGTTTGCAGCGAATCTTGGTGATTTTTCCGAATCACAAGTTAACACTGTTAGATGTGCTGGTGAAGCTATAAAAGCATTAGCAGAAGCCGCAGGAGAACTTCCTAATGAAGGTGGAATATGGGCTTCAATATTCGGCGATAATAGTTTATCAACATTTGCTAATGATTTACCTGATATAGGAAAACAGATAGCTAGTTTTGTAACAAACTTAGGCGAATTCTCTGATCCTCAAATAAAAACAGCCGAAGCTGCTGGAAAAGTAATAGTTGCTTTAGCTGATGCTGCTGATAAAATACCTAATGAAGGCGGTCAATGGGCTAAATTATTTGGTGATAATAGTCTATCTCAATTCGCTGGAGAATTACCAAAAGTTGCAAAAGGTATAAATTCCTTTGTTAAAGAATTAAATGGCTTTAATGATAAAACTAGCACTGTTGATTCTGCAGTTAATGTAATAAAGAGTCTTGCTAATTTAGGAAAAATAAATTTAAAAGATACTTCTAAGAATTTACCATCTTTTGGTAAAGCATTAGGAACTTTAGGTAAAGATCTAACTACTTTTATGGATAAACTATCAAAACTTAATAGTAAAGATCTTGAAACTGCGTCAGGTAATCTTGGTATAATAACTAAAGCTGTTAAAAATATGATAGATACAATAGCATCATCTGCGAAAAAGAATACGAGTACTGCCACTAAAGCATTCGAACAAGTTGGTAAAGATTCAGCTAATGCTCTTGGTAGTAATTCAGTAATGTCTATTGTTAAAAATAAAGGTAGAGACTTTGTTCAAGGATTTGCTAATGGTATAAGTGCTAATAGTAGTATAGCTACTAATGCCGCATCTAATATGGCTACAAGCGCTTTAAATGCTGTTGCTGCTGCTCAAAAATCACATTCACCATCTAAAGAAACTAGAAAATTGGGTGGATATTTTGGACAAGGTTTTGTTATAGGAGTAAAAGATTATGCTGGTAGAGTTTATAGTATAGGTTCAGATATTGGTAATCAAGCTAAAAAAGGATTATCCAATGCTGTATCAAAAATATCTGATATTCTTGGATCTGATATGGATACTCAACCAACAATAAGACCAGTATTAGATTTAAATAATATTACCGATGGTATAAATACTATGAACTCTATGTTTAGTGATCCATCTGTAAATATGATGGCTAATCTAAATTCTATATCAAATGGTATGAATAATAAAATTCAAAATGGAAATAATCAAGATGTTATTTCTGCTATAAATAAATTAAATAGTACTTTAAGTGGTAATACTGGTAATACGTATAATATTAATGGTGTTACTTATGATGATGGTTCTAATGTTGCTGATGCTGTAGAAACATTAATAAGAGCTGTCAATGTAGAAAGGAGAGCTTAGGTATGGCGTATAATAAAAGTACAGGTAAATGGGATGTTGTAAGAGGAGATTGTCTATGGAACATTGCAAAATCCGTTTACGGTGATCCGTATAAATGGACTATTATAGCAGATGCTAATGGTATATCTAGATCTACGGCTTTAATATATCCAGGTCAACATTTAAAATTACCAGGAAAAACACCAGGCTCTTCTTCCTCTTCATCTTCTAAAAAAACTACGTCTGACAAAGTAACAGGTAAAAAGGTTAAAATTACATGGTTTGCTTTAGACGCTGGTACAGAACGTTCAATGTTTTGTACTTGGAAATATGATAGAGATAAAACTGATCATTATACTGTAGAATGGTGGTATACTACAGGGCAAGGTGGATGGCGTTTAGGAAATAAAGGAGATGTTACATCACCAAAACAAAGTAGTTATTCTGCTCCTGATAATGCTAAAAAGGTAAAAATAAAGATTAAACCAATAGCAAAAAAACATAAAGTAAAAAACAAAGAAGAATACTATTGGACAAATGGAGAATGGCAAGAAAAAGAATGGGATTATTCTAATAATCCGCCTGGAGTATTACCATCTCCAACTTTTGAAATAGATGTTAATAATAAATTAACAGTTGAATTTAATAATATACCAGATGGAAGTAGTGGAGGAACTAAAATAAATGGAACCCATATTCAAGTTGAAATATGGCGTGATGATATTAAATGGAAAACATTAGAAGGAGCAATATCGAATAGAAAAGCAAAGGTTGTTTTAGAAAATATTGATCCTGGTCATTCTTATAAAATAAGATCTAGGGCACTTCGTAAAAGTGGAACCACAATAAAAGCATATGGGTTCTATACTGATTTCTCAGATTCTATAAACTCAACACCAATTGCTCCATCTAATCTTAAATTAGATTCAATAAAAGTAACCGAAGGTCAATCTACGGTATATTTTATAAAAGCGAGTTGGACTGCTGAAAAAACAGCTAGAACTTATATGGTAGAATATGCTACTGATATAGATTTTTTTGATACTGATCAATCTAAAAAACAGCAGACTGATGAATCAGATGGTTCTAATGCTACATTATCAAGTATTGAAAAAGGACATACATATTATGTAAGAGTAGCATCTATTAACGATAAAGGTCAATCTAAAGATTGGTCTAATGTTGAATTTGTCACAGTTGGATCAAAACCTCAACCACCAACAACATATAGTAATACTACAAAATGTGTAGTTGGAGAAGATTTAAATTTATATTGGATACATAATTCAACTGATGGTTCATTAGAAAGACAAGCTATAATACATTTCGAAATAACAGATCTAGCGATTCCGGAATTTGAGCCATTAATTAAAGAAGTAACAATAAATGATAGTGATATACCAGAAGAAGATCGTCCGAAAACTCATACTTATAAAATTAATACAGATGATCCAGAATGGGCTACTATAGGCGAAGGATATAGAATAAAATGGAAAGTACAAACGTGTGGTGTTGGTGATGATGCATCTGACTGGTCTATAGAAAGAGAAGTAACTATATATGCAAAACCAGAAATATCAGTAGATTTAAGAAATAATGAAGATATTTCAGTTGATGAAGTAAATAATTTCCCATTCTATTTCATATATCAAGCAATACCAGCTAGTCAAACTCCAATAAGCTATTATATAGAAGTAATTTCTAATGATGCTTATGAAACAATCGATGATGTTGGTAAAGTTAAAAATATAGGTGTTGGAGACAAAATATATCAAAAATATTATGATCCTCAAGAAGATCCTTGGAGATTTATGTTAGAAATGTCTCCTAATAATATAGATTTAGAAAATGATAAAGATTATACAATGAATGTTACAGTTGCTATGAATTCTGGATTAAGTGCTACAAATTCAAAATCATTTAAAGCTTATTTCGAAGATTTATATTATAATGTTAATGCTGATTTAATATATAACAATGAAACATTAGAAATGAATATTCACCCTTATTGTTTCGAATCAGAAGAGTTTGATGAAATACCAGAAGGTGAATATACTGAAATAATAGATTATAAAGTCGATAGAGAAATAGAAACTGAATATTCGAAAGAAGGGTTATTAGATAACTGGTCAGCTTTAGAATTTGATGGTAATACTTATCAAGAAACTACTACTGGGAAGAATAAGTTTAATATAAATGGCACTTTAGTCGGTTCTGGTTCATCTCCTATTATATCTGAATTATCTTTAACATCGAACGCTAATTATTCTGGTAGTAGAGGAAAAGGAATACTTATACCGCTAATGCAGAGTAATACTCAGTATACCATTAGTTTTAATATTGATGATATTCAATCAAGTACTGAAGTAGCTAGATGTGTTGTTGAGATGGCTGTATATAATACATCAACTAGATCAATATCAAATCTAATGATTAAGTATTTTGGTACATTAGGATACGAACAATTTAATTATACAACACCAAGTCTTGGTGAAAATGAAGTTATGGTTATATATTTTAGTGGTGGATGGACTACTGTTGGAGCCACGGTTAGTTCTTCGTTTTCAAATATACAAATAGAAAGTGGTTCAACTGCATCTCCATATGAATTATATACAGGAGGGCAGCCTGCACCATCATCATCATTTTCAATACAAATACAAAGTATAACAGGAACACAAAATGTTGTTATTAATGAGAAGAATAAATTTAATACATTAAATAAAAGTACTGATGATGAAAATGTTACAACGCAAATCATAAGTAATAACGAGATAGAAATAACTTATGATGGTAGTAGTGGAACTTATAAAAGAAGTAGATTTATTATAAATAATCTAAAAGAAAATACTGATTATAAGTTTAAAGCAAACATTGTTAATTCTAATAGTTCAGTAACAAGAAATTGGCTAATAATTAGAAATAGTAGTGATACAAGTAGTATTTATAGTGCAAGATATATAAGTGGTAATACTGTAACATTTGATACTGGAGAAAATACAAGTGTTGTGATTGGCTTATATGCAGTTGGTGAAGATGCAGTAACAAGTAATACAGCAATATGGTCTGACATAATACTTGCAGAAGATGTTTCTACCTACCAACCATACCAAACACCACAATTAGTAACTATTGATTTAAGTAATATAAAACTAAACAAAATAGACACATACAAAGACTACATATTAGGAACACCTGATAACTGGGTATTACATAGGAATATAGCTGAAGTAACATATAATGGAACATACGCTATTAATGTTCCAAGCGATAGTGGGACATTAAAAGGTTTAGTATTTGAAATATCAAATAAAAAAAATAGTGCTGGTAATGGATTATATTTTGAAAGAGCAAAATTTCTTTCGGTTAATACGAGTGCTACAAGAGTGGAAAACACTATATATGAAAATGCTGTTAATGTTGTTGCTTTAGGAAGTACAACCGATGATTTAGATACATTAAAAACAAAATTTAATGGTGGGAAACTATTGTATATTTTGGCAGAAGAACAAACAGAAGCTATAACAGATACAAACCTTATAAGTCAATTAAACGATCTATATTACATTTTAAAAAACAAACAAATTTTAGATGATATAGAAACCGATAAGGGAGCTAATACGAAATTATATATAACTTTAGATCCTATAACTGAAAACATATCATATTTAGTTATATTGGATAATGGAGAACAAATTATAGTAACTCCTGAGGAATTAGAAGAAATGGGATTAACTCCAGAATCAGAAGGTGTCACTGAAAGAAAAACGTATATTCATACTGGAACAGAGGAGGTAATTGTAGATTCACAAGAATTAGAAGAAATGGGATTAACTCCGGAATCAGAAGGCGTTGTATCTATAACAAAATATATTACAACAAATTTAGTAGATGGAGCGATATTATCTGTGTATAGAAGAGAATATGATGGTTCATTTACAGAAATTGCTAAAAATATAAGTAATGAAGATAATTTATATGTAACAGATCCACATCCTTCTTTAGATTATGCTCGATATAGAATAGTCGCTAAGACTAGTGATACAGGCGCTGTAAGTTTTGATGATATACCAGCTTATGAAACACATGAACCAGCAGTTGTTATTCAATGGGCTGATGAATGGTCTCAATTTCAAGTTGATAATGAAGGTACTGGTATGGTACCACCAGCATGGTCTGGATCCATGTTAAAATTACCATATAATATTTCAATAAGTGACAACAAAGACAAAGATGTTACACTGGCTAAATATGTTGGTAGAAATCATCCTGTTAGTTATTATGGAACTCAACTTGGTGAAACTTCAACATGGAATATTGAAATACCAAAAGAAGATAAAGAAACTTTATATGGCATAAGAAGATTATCGACATATACTGGAGATGTATACGTTAGAGAACCATCTGGTCTAGGATATTGGGCTAATATAGAAGTGTCATATAACGTTAAATATAATAGTTTAATAGTACCAGTAACATTTAATATAAAACGAGTAGAAGGAGGTATGTAATATGCAAATAGATTGGACCAAATCGATGGAACAAACTTTTGAATATTATGAGGTAGATCCTAATACTTGGAAAGACAAAAAACTTTTAGATAATATAAAATCATGTAGTATCAGTAGAGATAGCGAGACCCAAACGTTAGGGTCCGCTTCTATTGATGCTAATAATTTATTAGGAGAATGTTATATAAGAATATATCTTATAGCAATTCAAAATGGATATAAATATAAATTTCCACTTGGTATATATTTAGTTCAAACTCCATCATCAAGTTTTGATGGTAAGGTTAGAACAGTATCTATGGATGCTTATACACCATTGATAGAATTAAAAGAAAAACCAATGCCATTAGGTTTTTCATTGCTTAAAAATGATAATATAATGCAAGAAGCTTATTTATTAACAAGAAATAATTGTAGAGCTACTATTATTGAAACAAAATCTGATAAAACTTTATATGATGATTTTGTAGCTAATAATGATGATAATTATTTAAAATTTATAATAGATTTATTAGAACAAGCTAAATATGAGTTGTATTTAGACGAAAACGGTCAAGTACTGTTTGCACCAAAACAGACTATTGATGAACTTCAACCAGTTTGGACATATAATGATGATAATAGTTCTATATTATATCCTGAAATAAGTTTAAAACATGATATTTATGGTATACCAAATGTTGTTGAAATAACATACACAATAAGTAATGAAATATTATACACAAGAGTTGTAAACGATGATCCTAATAGTCCAACATCTATACAAGCTAGAGGTAGAGAAATAGTATATCGTGATAATAATCCAAGTTTACCTGGATATTCTACACAAGAACAATTAGATGAATATGCTGAAAATTTATTAAAGAAATTAAGTTCGGTTGAGTATGAAGTTACATATTCACATGGATATTGTCCGGTACGAATTGGAGATTGTGTTAGATTAAACTATGAAAGAGCTGAATTATCTGGTATAAAAGCCAGAGTAATTAGACAAACTATAAAATGTGATACGGGTTGTTCGGTATCAGAAACTGCTGTATTCACTAAAAAACTATGGAAATAAGGAGGCGTTGATATATGGCATTAAGTCAAAATTTAGTAACACAATTTGCTAAAATGGCTAATGAAGATAAACCTAAAGATAATGGCACTACATTAAAAGGTGAATTTGTAAAAAAGAACGGTGTTGATTATGTTAGATTAGATGGATCTGATATATTAACGCCCGTTAAATCCACGGTTGAAGCTGAGAATGGCGAAAAAGTACAAGTATTATTAAAAGATCATACAGCAACTGTTGTTGGTAATATTTCATCACCAGCAGCAAGAAATAAAACGGTTGACTCGTTAAAGAACGAGGTTGATACTAATGGTAATAAAATAAAACAAATAGATACTGTTGTAACTCAACAACAAGCTAGTATAACACAAATTAATACTACAATAAACCAACATGATTCTACTATAAATCAACATAATACTAAAATCAATCAACAAGGGGATACGATAATATCTTTAAATAATAAAATAATTTCCCAAGGTAATAAAATAGATGCTGCAAATAATAATATAGCTGCTCATGGTAATAGTATTTCATCAATGAATAATACTATACAACAACAAAATGATAATATAAATTCGATGAATAATGTTATCAGTGCGCAAGGTAACAAGATTGATCAACAAGCTAATACCATTCAACAACATGGAAATCAAATAATTCAAAATAGCAATAGTATTGAACAACAAGGAAATGTTATACAACAAATTAATAGTAATATAACAAACATTGATTCTACTATTACAACTCAAGGAGCCGATATATCAATATTAAACTCTGCTTTTGTAATAAGAGATGGGATTTTAATTGGATTGAAAGAGGCTATAATCGATAAAATTAAAACCGATTATTTAGATGCAGATTATGCTAATATTAATTTTACTAATATTACAGTTGCTGCCATTCGTAATTTATTTTCGGATTCTGGTATTATAAAAGATTTAGTTATTCAACAAGGACATATTACTGGTGAATTAGTTGGTGTTACAATAAATGGTGATCGTATAATAGCTAAAACAATAACTGCTGATTCGATATTACTTAATGGAACAGATGGTATTCTATATGAATTAAATTTAGATAAATTAAATAATATAAATATAACAGAAGTTTCTAAATTTGATTTGTTAGAATCAAAACCATCTGACTGGGAAACTAATTATAAAAAATATTATTATATAAATAATAATAAATACGTTCATTTAAATAATGATACAGCTCCTACTTGGACAAGTAATACATATTATAAATTAAGTTCAGAATATGAAACTGCTTTAGATGGTAGTAATATAGTTGCTAATTCAATAACAGCTGATAAAATATATGTTACTGATTTAGCAGCTTTTGGAGCAACAATTGGTGGTTTTGATATATCTAATACATCTATTCATAGTCATACAAAAGGGACTATAAATAGTGACGCAAACGGATTGTATATGGATGAAGAAGGTCAAATGTATCTTGGAAATGCCAACAATCATGTTAAATATTACAAAGATGTAAATGATAATAATAAATGGAAACTTGATATAAGAGCATCTGAAATTAGAATGGGTACTAATAGTAGTACGATTGAAGAAGAAATTGAACAGGTTAGGGAAGAAACGACAACCTATTTACATATAGAATCTTCTAGAGGTACTGTATTTAAAAATAACGAAGTATCTACTAGATTATCAGTAGCTATATATAGAGGCGCTGATAGAATAACAGATATAACTACCCTTAGAAATAAAATGGGTAATAATGTTTATTTACAATGGAAATGGAAGAGATTAAATGATAATGATTATGGTATAATATCTTCCACTGATTCAAGAATTAAAAATGACGGATTTATTTTTGATCTTACGCCAGATGATGTGGATACAAAAGTAACATTTTTATGTGAATTAATAATTTAAGGAGGGAAAAATTAAAATGGCTATAAAAGCGTCAAATCAAATTTCAATTGTCGATGTAACCGATGCTTATTCTGTTATATTAACAAGCGAAGCTTATACTTTTGTTGGTGGTACTACAGGTGCTGCTTCTGGTTCAGTATGTGAAACTCAAGCTGTTGCTTTTTGTGGTACTAATCAATGTAATAACGTTTCTGTTACAGTTGCAAATATTAAATATTATAATGCTTCAGGAACAGAAATAACAACAAATACACCAACCGCTACAGTTACTGGATCTGGTTCGGCTACTGTTAATATTAGTTTTTCATTAACAGCTTTATTATCTGAACCTATAGAAGCAAGAATACCAGTTGTAGTAGATGGCATAACTGTAAATAAAAAATTTACAATGTCTGTTGCAAAAACAGGCTCTCAAGGTAATCCTGGTACTTCTGTTACAGTAACTAGTACTGCTTATGCATATCAATTAAGTACTTCTGGTACAACAATACCGACTGGAACATGGCAAACAAGTCCACAAGCCCCTACAACAACACAATACGCATGGACTAGAACAACTACTACATTCTCAGATGGTAGTACAGCTGTAACTTATACAGTTGGTGGTAAAGTAGGAGCTCAAGGTAATCCTGGTCAAAATGGAACAAGTCCTACTGTATCTAGTACTACAACTCAATATCAAAAATCAACTAGTGGTACTACCGTTCCAACTGGATCTTGGAGTGATACTGCTTTAGCTCCAGATGTAAATAACTATGTTTGGACTAAAACTACTATTACATATTCAGATGGCGCTACAGCCGTTACATATGCAGTAGCAGGTAAACAAGGACAACAAGGTAATGCTGGTGCTGATGCTATAACTGTAAGTATAACATCTAGTGCTGGAACAGTATTTAAAAATAATTCAGGATCTACTGTATTAACAGCTCATGTTTATAAAGCAGGAGTAGAAAAAACAGTTAATGCTTCAACAGGAGTTGTAGAAAGTAGTCTTGGAACTATTAAATGGTATAAAGGAGAAGGAACTCAACCTAGTGGTTGGCCTAAAGCAGCTGGAACACTAACAGTTAGTGCTTCAGATGTAGATAACGTACAAGCATATACTTGTAAATTAGAAAGTTAATGGAGGTGATTCAAAATGGCAGTAAAAGCTAGTGCTACAATAACATTATTTGACATTGTTGATATAGATAGTGTTACAATATATTATTTATTGCAATCTTCCACTGCTAATCCTCCTGCAAAACCTACTACTGATAACCCTGGTGGTAGTTGGAGTACTACCGAACCTACTTATACTGAAGGTAGTACAAATACTTTATATACAGTAACGAAAACAAAATACTCTGATGGAACTTTTGAATATACCCCAGTATCAAAATCATCTTCGTATGAAGCTGCTAAGGCTGCTTATAATAAAGCTGTTAATGCTCAAAATACTGCTAATAATGCACAAGAAGGGGTAGATGCTATACCTAGTTATATAGCAAGTCGTGGTGAAAATCTTGTAACGAATGGTACTGCTCTTTTAGGAAATAATCGTAATTTTTCACATTTTACTTATGATGGTAGTGATACGTATGGCGCTGGTGGTTGTTTTAAATATATAGGAAGAAATGCTGCTGGAACAAATTATTCGACTGATGAATTTATACCTGTTGATATTAGTGATTCATATATTTTAACATATTATATAAAAACTGATCATTCCGAATGTAAATTTTATGATATGCTATTAATGTATGATATAGATAAAAATCCAATATTAGATCATACAGTATTATATGTTACAAATACATTAACGACACTATCTCAAGAATTAAAAAATGGCGATACAGTAATTCATTTAACAGATGTTTCTAATTTTAGAAATCAAAATGGAAATTACTCAAGAAAATTAATTTTTTGGGACTATAAAAACTCGTTTGGTTATCAATATGAGCCTGAAACATATTCTCGCAATGTTTATGGTACTTATAATGATCCGTTATGGGAAAATGAAACAGATTCTATAGATTATGAAAATAATACTATAACTTTAAGAAAACCATGGGCTTGGGGAACAAAACCGGTTGGTACAAAACTTTCTCAAGGAAATAATGGGGCTACAAATGAATATTTAAATAGTTATTATTCTTTAACACCAGACACATGGACCAAAAAAGTTGGTTATATGTCAAGTAATCGTTTTAGAAAAGGAACAGCTTTTGTAAAAATAAATTGGTATTTAAACTGGAATTCGACAGATAATAGAACGACAAAAATTAGTACTGTCTCATTAACTAAAAATCCATCAATATCAAATACTATAAAATCTGTAGATGTTGAATATTATTTATCAACATCATCATCTACCATAACTGGAGGTTCATGGTCTACCACTGCTCCTACTTGGGTTGATGGAAAATATATGTGGTCTAGACAAAAAATTACATATGCTAATAATAGTGTTGAAACAAAAAATCAAACATGTATAGCCGGAGCTAAAGGATCTACTGGTGTAACTGGTACTGGTGTAACATCAATAACAGAAGAATATTATTTATCAACATCAAAAACGACTCAAACTGGTGGGTCATGGACCACTACTCCACCAACTTGGTCAAACGGCAAATATATTTGGACTAGAAGTAAAATAATATATAATAATCCAACATCGACATCGTATACTACACCGGTTTGTTCAAGTGAATGGGAAGCTGTTAATGAAATAAAAGTTGGAGGAACTAACCTGATTAAGAATGGTTCTGGAAAATATAAAAAGGGATTCTTTAATAATTTTGTATACAATGATAATAATGAATTAGAAGTTATTTGGGATCTAGTTGCCGACGCTTCTACCACACATTATGCTTCAACTTCATTAACTAATGGGTTTGTTATTCCAATAAATAAATACGAACCTGGTGAAGTGTATACATGGTCTTATGATATAATGTATCTTGAATATACTGGTGTTACACAAATTGGCGAAAAGGCTATAGGTCAAAGATATACAACTGGAGGACAACAAAATTGGCAAAGAGTAACAGAACATGATTTACCAATAGGTTCATCATATGAGCTAAATATATGGTATCATATAGTTAGACAAGTAATAATTCCAACAACAAATTACCCACAAACGGGCGCTGGTATACAAGAGACATTAAGAATAGGGTATAAATCTGAAAGTGGAGGAAGAATAAGGTTCAGATTAAAAAATGTTAAACTTGAACATGGTAATATTGAAACGGATTGGTCTCCAGCACCAGAAGATACAGAAGAGACTATTCAATCACTAAATACATATGTAGATCAAGTAAAAGATAATCTTCAAAATCAAATTGATGGTGCTATTCAATTTTGGAATGGTGAAAACATACCAACTTTAAATAATTATCCAGCATCTAGTTGGACTACAGAAACTGAACGAATAAATCATATTGCTGATATTTATACTGTAATACAAGATGTTAATGGAGAATTAAAACAAGGTAAAGGATATAGATTTGATAAAGTAAATAATAATTGGGTATGGGTTGAAATAACTGATAACGAACTATCGGCCGTACAAGCATTAGCTACTAGTAAAGCTAAAGTGTTTGTTGTTCAACCAACAGCCCCTTATAATATAGGAGATTTATGGTTAAAAGATAATAAATTGTATAAATGTAAAACTGCAAAAGATGCATCAGGATCGTACTCTTTATCCGATTGGGAATTAGCTACAGATTATACTAATGATGATTTGGCTAATCAAGTTCAAACAAATTTAAATAATCTTCAAGTTGGTGGTAGAAATTTATTATTAGGAACCTCTGAATCTTTTAATAATAATGATATGACATATTCTTATGGATATTGGGATATAGCAAAATCAACATTTAAACATGGTATAGATTTAGAACCAAATGAAGAATATATTTTATCGTTTGATTGGAAAATAGATTGGAATACTGATGAAGAAATAACAAAAGAACGTTATTATGTATCAGTTGGAGTTGGAGAATTAATAACAACAATGGATCAGGATGTTATTATAGATCAATATGTTACTTATAATTCAGATATAAAAATGTTTAATACAACATCAAATATGAGTTTAAATTATGAAGATATTGATAAAACAGGAGGGTCTGAAGAATTACACTTTATTCCAACAGCTGCTCAACTTGCTAATTATAATAAATTTGCTATGAGATTAGCTAGAACATCTGTTCAAAGTTCTAGTAATACACCAACTATTACTATAGAAAATTTAAAATTAGAAAAAGGAACAAAAAAAACAGATTGGTCACCTGCACCGGAAGATATTGATGCTGATATTGATACATCAAATTCTAATATAAAAGATTTGGATGAATTATTAAATGGTATTAATGAACAGGGTGGTTTAATTAGTCAAATAACAGATATACAACAAACAATGGCTGAAGAATTTCAAGCGGTTAAGGATAGATATGATGCTGCTATGGCTGTATTAGAAAATAGTATTGTATCAACAATAAAAAGTATAGGTGGTAGTAATATATTACATAATTCTGTAGGTTATAATAATTTAGAATTTTGGAATACATCCACTCAAAATAAGATATCCACATATCAAAATGATGAATTATCATTAAGTGGTAGCGAATTTATATTAAAAGGTGGAGCTTTAATGTGGCAAGAAGTTAATATACAATCAGGAATGAAATATAATTTATCATGTAAGATAAAACATGACACTTTTAATACTCCTGATACCATATCAATAAAAATAATTCAAAATGATCCTGATAATACGACTTTAGAATTATTAGGCGTAACGACTCAATATTTAGATTGGATGAGTATCGAAGTACAAACTCGTGATGAAAATAATAATTTAATTAGTGGTTTTATTCCTAAACCATTAACTACTAAATTAAAAATAGAATTATCATGTGGTGGAAACGATAATACTGAATTATTTGAAATAACTGATTTGTTCTTAACTATTGGTGAATCAACTATATGGAGTGGTCATCCAGACGAAATATATGGTAAAGAACATTTACTAGATGCTACAGGATTAACTTTAAAGAATTTAAATACTAATAAATATGCTCGTTTAACATCGACTAGTTTATCTTTATTAAGTGAATATACTACTATTGCTGAAATATCTGAACAACGATTATTGTCTCAAAATGGAATATTCTTAAAGGGTTATCAATTAGGAGATGAAACAAAAGGACAACCACCGTTAAAAACGGTTCGTATTGATGAAAATAATATAATAGAATATGTTGTTTCACTTCCACCAACTCCAGCTGTTATAAATTATACTGACATTTCAATAATTGAAATAGAATCTGAAGATGCTGGTGAAAATAGTGTAGATGAAAGTTTTTCAACAGAATCTGGAACTGAAATTGATGTTGTATCGTTGTCTTATGCTAACATGGCAACATTTATAACCGATATAAATGATGGTATTGAAAATGGTTCAGAAATTAATTTGGGAGATTTAATAAATAATATTCAAGGATTAAGTGAAAATCTATCAGGACAATATGTTACATATTCTTTAGATGGTGATGATTATATTTCAGATACGGATGATATAAACGATAATAGTGTATTATCGTCATTTAAAGTTATTAGTAAACCGTTAGCTTTTGGATATGCAGA
>Ga0265301_10002761_pt1 | contig 19680 bp, 13 predicted proteins | sample AusTroGonzalo_MG_2_FD_193488 | JGI IMG/M metagenome (GOLD analysis project Ga0265301, IMG submission 193488) | Bovine rumen microbial communities from tropical cattle in Woodstock, Queensland, Australia - Gonzalo_04 | ecosystem: Host-associated > Mammals > Digestive system > Stomach > Rumen ... | reverse complement strand
AGAACTGTATATTTGAAGGTAGAATAAGTGGTGTAAATACAACCAAATGCGCCGGTTTTATAGGGTGGGTAAATGGCGCTGTTGTATACAATAACTGTACGATGGCCGGAGTGATTACTATTTCGAGTTTAGACGAAACTTTCCATCGATCTAATAAAATTACAGAAACATACAATAATGCTTGCTACATTAGAGACTATAGCGACGGAAAGCAGGGTGAACCGGCTCCGACTACCGTTCCTGAAAACAATCTTTATAAAAGATATACTAATAGCTTTATTAGTTATTATCTTCCAATAACAATAGATTTTCAAACAGCTTATGTTTACACAGGAGCTAATATCACAATTAATCCTACATTGATTTACTATGGTGATTTACTGGCAGAAGACAATGATTATACATTCACAATCAATGGTGAATCTGTAAATTATGTCAAAGAAATTGCTGATTATACAATTAGAATAGAGGCAACAGCAACAGGTGTTTATGATGGATCATATGAAACAACTATTTCTGTTGTCGATGAGAATACATGGAGCGGTTTGAGGGCTCTTTTGAGCCAAGCTAATATGACTTGTTCTTTAAGTACTGATTATCAAGCAGATGCAGATGATGAGGCTATGAGAATTAACGGTACAGTGGTGCTAAATTTAAATGGGCACACTATAAACCGTAATTTATCAAGCAAGCAGTCAGAAGGCTGTGTGATTTACGTTTCACCCGGGGCAAGTCTCGTCATAAATGGTAACGGCGTTATAAAAGGAGGTAATAATATAGGCAACGGTGGTGGTATCTACAACGAAGGAACGCTGATATTGAACAATGTCATAATCAGGGATAATACAGCCAATATAAATTATCCTCCATTTTATGGAACAGGAGGAGGCGTCTATTGTGAAGGAGCCAACAGTGTTTTGAGAATGGAAGGAGGTGAGTTAATCAATAACACATCTTACGGCGGCGGTGGCGGTATACATGCAAAAGAGATAAAAGAATTTAACATGAGCGGGGTTGTCGTAAGCGGAAACACATCAACCAGTAAGGGCGCCGGCATTCGTGTTCGTACACTCTACAATCATTATGCATTTATTAGCGATTGTCAAATTTATAACAACATAGTGAAAAAAGATGATCAATCAAAAGGTGGAGGAGTGTATTTCGAGCCCGCAGGAAACAATGCACATATGGTTTTAACAAATTGTACGATACGATCAAACAGTGTAACAGAAGGTGGTGGTGGTTTGTATATACACGATAGCGGTATAATTACACTAGACAATTGTACAATAAGCAATAATATTGCGCAAAAACCTGGTGGCGGTATATATGTGGATGCGAAAACAGTTGTTAATATGCAAGGTAATGTCATAGTTAATGACAATGACGGATCAGGCATATATGATAATGTTTATTTTGTTAAATCAAACGGACTGATAAATATTACAGGCGATATTTCAAATACCTCACGCATAGCTGTGTCAAGAAGTGGCAATGCCGCCGGTGTTATAACAAACGGTTTGCCCAAATACGAGGGTACGAAGAATAACTTCATAAGCGATTATCATGATTATATGGTGAAAATTTCAGACGATGGCGAGGCTGAGTTTTATTTGGGTAGCAGCTTTATTAAGAATGGCTATTGGAATGTTGGTGAGAATTGGAGTACTGGCAATGTGCCATCGGTGGGCAGTGATGTTACCATAGAAGCACACGCTACCATACCCAATGAGTATACCGCCAATGTAGGTGAGATAACTTTAAATGGCGAAGGAAGTATCACTATAGATGATGGAGGGCAGTTGAAGTGTGACAATTCGGTAAATGTCGCGGTAAAAAAGGAGATTACGGCTGCTGCAAAAAAAGATGAAGAAGTATATGGTTGGTACACAATATCATCCCCTATCAACACCCCGGTCATAACCTCTGCAACAAACTTGATCACATCATCGGCTTACGATTTGTTACGTTATAATGAACTCACCACAATGTGGGAGTCTTACAAAGCTCACGTTGGAGATTTTGCAGAATTGGAAAACGGTCGCGGATATATCTATCGTAACGCATCGGATATAACCGTAACATATACAGGCATGATAGTGACGGGAAATGTTTCGGTTGAAGTTACTAATAAAGGTGAAAATTTGACCGGTTTTAATCTAATAGGTAACCCATATACACATAAAATATATAAAGGTAGTAGTGGCTGTGCTATTGAGAATGGTGATGTTTTGTCTACAGGATTTTATAGATTATCGCACAGTGGCAGTTGGGAAGCGACAAAAGATGACAACAGGGCTATCATGCCAGGTGAAGGTATTCTTGTTAAGGCAGTACAATCAACTGAACTCACTATTACAAATACAGATGTACAATCATTAAAAAGATCTAATAACGACTATATTAGATTCACTGTGGCAAACAGCCATTATGAAGATGTGACATATGCTATATTTGATGAGGGATACGGTTTGCCGAAGCTCAGCCACCGCAATAAAGATATCCCGATGATTTATATCAATCAAGATGGTGAAGATTACGCTATCGCCACTATGGGTGATGAGACAAAGTCATTCAGCCTCAGCTTCAAGGCGAAGACCACAGGTCAATATACCTTGAGTTATAAGACAGAAGGTGTGTTTGACTATCTGCATGTTATCGACTGCTTCACCGGGCGTGACATCGACATGCTTGCAGACGAGAAATATACGTTTATCGGCTCGCCACAAGATAAGGAAAACCGTTTCATTGTGCGCCTGCAATATAAGCCGAATTACGGCAGCAGCGAAGGCGTTTTCGCATATCAGAACGGCAACGACGTGCTGGTTAGTGGCGAAGGCGAGCTCCAGGTGTATGACGCTATGGGTCGCATGGTATTGAACAGACGCATTAACGGAGTGGAAACAATAAACCTGAATGCTAACGGAGTCTATATCCTGAAACTGATAGGTGATGATATATTGACACAGAAGATGGTTGTTAGATAAAAGATTAAAGAAATGAAAAAGATCATATTATCAATTATATTTTCAATAGTATTGAATATCGGTGCAAGCGCGCAGATAGATAATATTATAACTGACTGGGATGATTCTCGTTCAATTCTGGATGAGATGCCTTGGCTTCCTGCTGTAAATGTGGGTAGCATCTACGATGATATACCTGCCTATAATGGTCCTCTTGGCGATGGCCTTTTGATTTTCACGATGTTAGGTATGGGTTATATGATCTCTCGTAGGAAGCATATGCAAAAGTAGATTATTGTCGCTATTTCTTTATTATTAAAATAAATCTCACAAAATTTAGCTATCGTATTGATATTCTTTGTAATTTTGCAAGCTAGAAGAAATATCGGTTCTTTGAACTTGTTTGTTATGTTCAAAAACCTCGAAAAACAATGGAGGTATGATGGAAATAATGTTTGCAAGGAAACAGATTATTACTACTATTTTAACACTATTAATTACCACATTAGCGTGGGGACAAGTGACTTTCTCTGGCGGTGGCACAGGCACCGAAAGCGACCCTTATGTGCTGTTGGATAAAGCAGACTGGAACGCATTCGCGGAAAGCGTTAACGCGAAAGAGAACCCTAAAACTTATGAAGGGGAGTATCTCCGACTTGGGAATGACATCACCGATATTGATGTGATGGTCGGTTGGTTTACGGGAGGGACGTTCGCATCAGGGAATGAGTTTTGTGGAAATTTTGATGGAGATTGGCATACTTTAACCGTTGATATTCAGGGTACTGCAGATTATTCCGGTCCATTCGGCTGGGTTGACGGCGCAACGATAAGAAACCTGACAGTAGACGGTACAATTACAATTAACAAATCAGGGAAACACGGAGGCGGGATAGTTAGCTGTGTTGAGGACAGGGATTCAGACGGCAGACCCACAAATATCATAAACTGTACTAGTAAAGTTACCATTGTATGTAATGACAATAGTGAAGGTGGATATCATGGTGGTGTTGTAGGCTGGCTTTACAGTGGTAGCCTGAATTTTGAGAACTGTATATTTGAAGGCCGCATGACCGGTAACACAAATAATTGTGCCGGCTTTGTGGGAGAAATTGATAATAATCAGCTTACAAAGACTGTTTGCTATACAAACTGCACCCAGGCATATATACAAATAGCCAATAGCATAACGACATTCGGTACTTTCCATATGCCATTGAGCGGTGTCAGTCCTGTTGGTGGTTGGGGGAAAGCATACTATACCCTTAGAATAAGCAATGACGGGCAAGGCACTCGTGCATATACCTCGATTCCTGGTAATAACAATAAGATTTTAAAGCTTTATGAAAGAGAATATGGTGATAAGAAATTCTATGTTCCTGCAGCTATTGTTAATTTAAACCCAAATGATATTTATACTGAACCTGTAAAGCCTACAGTGACATATTATGGCAGAGAGCTTGTTTATGGCACAGATTTTACAACACAAGTAAGTAATGTGGGTAAAAGTGATGTAATAGTAAGCGGTGCTCAGTCTCCTTCAGTTTATTATGGATCAGAAACTATAAGCGGTATTAACGTAGTAGATATCACAGAATGGACTGATTTGAATAGTTTATTGGGTAGTGGCACCAAAACAAGACATATTACATTAAATAAAGATTATACAGCAGCTGAAAAAGATGTAGCATTGGTTGTTAATGGCAATGTTTACTTGGATTTAAATGGTTATACAATAGATAGAAATCTATATGATCCTGATAATGTGGGTGTTGAAAAGGGTTATGTGCTAAGTGTGGAAAATAACACAAGGTTAACAATAAATGGTCCTGGTGTGATAACCGGTGGTAATAATAAAGGTACACAGGGTAATGGTAATAGTAGAGGTGATGGTGGCGGAATTCATGTCGTATCAGGAGGAAATCTGACTTTGAATGATGTGACAATAAAGAAAAACAAGGTAGTTCGTAGTGCATCTCTAGATCTCAATTGCACTTTTTGGGGCACTGGCGGTGGTATTTATAGTAAGGGAACCTTGGTAATTAATGACTGTAAGATTATAGACAACATAGCAGACGGAGGTGGTGGGGGCATAAATTCACAGAGCTCGTTAACCATGAACAGAACTCTTATCGCTAATAATAAAGCTCAAAGTAAAGGCGGAGGATTAAGAACATCCGGTTCTCCAGTGATTAATAATTGTTGCATACGAGATAATATTTTAGAGTTTATGTATTTGAATCCTACACCTGATGATGAAGATGGCGGAGGTGTCTATCTTGATAGAAATACAGGTACTGCTAAACTCAAAAACTGCCAAATTAATAGTAACAATGCACAATGGAGAGGTGGTGGAGTATATGTGAACAGTGGAACCGCCGAACTGACTAATTGTGAGGTTAAATATAATTCAGGTTTGGGAGATGAGAATAATCCTGAAGCCGGAACAACCGGCGGTGGTGGAATATATTTGTATAGTGGCACAGTGGAGCTTAATAACACAGTAATAACTGATAATACCAGCTATACAATCGGAGGAGTGTTTGTAAAATCAGGTAAAACATTAAAAATTCAAGGGAAAACCATCATTGACGATAATATTGGCGATGCTGCAAAGCCTAATGTATACTTGGAAAATGGGAATGGCGTAATAACCATTAGTGGTACGCTTGACGAAGATGCCCTAATAGGTGTTTCAAGAGCAGGAGAAACAGAATCAAGTATAACATCGGGGCTTAACGGCCAAAACGAAGGATCTAATTTTAGAAGTGATAATTACAAAATGTATTGGTTTGTTCTTTCAAATAAAGAAGTAAAATTACAAAAAACAAAATATTGGCATACTGTTGATTGGAACAATGATGCATATTGTCACTATGACTCGGAGAATAAAACATATAGAATAGATGCACCTGTTATTGTTAATACAAAAAACGATATATCAAAAGACAATATAGTTTTCAAAGATTCAGAAGGCAACCCATCAACAAGAGCTGCTATATTTATTGATCAAACAAAAGAGAAGATCGGTAATACAACAGTACAACATGATGGACAGCTGATTTATAAAGGTACTCCTGTTAAAGTTACAGTGTTAAGAAATATATATGCAGCAAAAACAGAAGGCAGTGACACCTATGGTTGGTACACTATATCGTCACCTGTGAATAATCCGAATCTGTTGCATAACACGAATCTTATCACCGCGGTCTCGCAAGCATATAACTTCGACCTGCTGCGTTTTGATGCAAGTAATCAAAGTTTCCCGTGGCAGACATATATAGCTCATCCTGAGTTTACAAATCTTGAAAATGGCATAGGTTATCTTTATCGTAATGCCAGAGCTTTTGTTGAGGAATCTAATGGCAATATGATAACTGGCTCTGTTGATATTATAGTGTACGAAGGTTGGAATCTTATCGGAAATCCGTATACTCACGATATTGTCAAAGGTTCAGGTGTTGATTGCGCTATAAATAATGAAAAGATTCTTGCAGAGGGTTATTACCAGTTGGCAAATAATGGAGGTTGGACGGCTGAGACTTCACTCAAAGATGGTTCGGAAATTAAGATGGGAGAAGGTCTTCTCGTGAAAGCGATAGAATCAAGCAAATTCATAATTAACAATCTTGCACCAGGGTCTAAATCAAGAGCAAACGACGAGTACATTCAATTCAGCGTGGCTAATAGCGATTACGAAGATGTGACGTATGCCGTATTTAACGATGGATATGGATTGGATAAGATAAATCACCGTAATCCTGATATCCCGATGATTTATATCAATCAGAATGGTGAAGATTATGCCGTAGCCACGATGAGCGATGAAATCAAATCATTTAACCTTAACTTCAAGGCAATGAAAACCGGGCAATACACCCTGAGTTGTGAAAAAGACGGTGATTTTAGCTATCTGCATGTAATAGACAAACTTACGGGTCGCGATATTGATATGCTTCTTGATGAAAAATACACATTCATAGGTTCGCCACATGACACTGATGCGCGTTTTATTGTGCGCCTGAGTTATAATGGCGGTGCTGATGAAAGCGATAAGTTTGCTTACCAGAATGGCGATGATATTGTGGTATGCGGCGTAGGTGAACTGCAGATGTTCGATGTAACCGGACGACATATAATGACAACAACAATCAACGGAGTGGAGACGATCAAGGCTCCGTCAAGTAGTGTTTATATTTTGAGATTATTAGGGAATGAGATTAAGACACAGAAAATTGTTGTTAGATAAAAGGAGGGAAGTACTATGAAAAAGATATTATTTGCAATAGCTATAGTTTTTACAATGAGCTTCTGCTCGTTAGCACAAAAGACAGATAACTTTTGGGGTGATGATAGTTACAATCGTATTGATGACGATCTTCCTTGGCTGTCAACAATCGCTGTTGGTCACATTCTTACTGATTTAGATGCCAATGAACCAGCACCTCTTGGCGATGGCCTTTTAATTCTAACGGTTCTGGGAACGGGGTATTTTTTACGAAAAAAAAAGATAAAAAATAATATATAACAGAAAAAATATTTTTATTATCTTTGCGCCTTAATTTTCAAAATTAAGGACAAAATGAGCGGATTTTTCGGAATCGTATCAAAAAGGCCATGTATCACAGACCTTTTCTATGGCATTGATTATCATTCACATCTAGGTACTTCGGCAGGCGGTATCTGCACATTCGACGGCGAAACCTTTCACCGTGACATTCACAGTCTCAAAGGCTCTTATTTCAGAACAAAATTTGAAGAAGACCTTCCTAAGTTCATAGGTAACAGCGGTATCGGCATCATCAGCGACACCGACGCACAGCCTATCGTGGTGAACTCACATCTCGGCAAGTTCGCTATCGTCACGGTGGCAAAAATCACCAACCTGAAAGAACTTGAGAAGGAGTGTTTGGACAACAAACAGCACTTCGCTGAGTTGAGTCATGGCGACACCAATCCTACTGAGCTTGTGGCATTGCTCATCACTCAGGGTAAGGACTTTGTCGACGGTATCCAGAACGTTTACGACAAGGTGAAAGGCTCTGTCTCTATGCTCATCCTCACCACCGATGGCAGCATCATAGCAGCTCGTGACCTTTATGGACGTACTCCTATCGTCATCGGTAAGGACGATGAAGGCTATGTTGCAGCTTTTGAGAGCCACAGCTACATCAACCTCGACTATACTACCGAACGTTTCATCGGTCCTGGCGAGATCGTACGCATCACAACCGACGGCATAACTCAACTGAAGGCACCTAACGACAAGATGCAGATTTGTTCATTCCTGTGGATTTACTATGGATTCCCGGCATCAGACTACGAAAACATCAATGTGGAAGAGATGCGTTATCGTGGCGGATACGCTATGGGTATGATGGACGACGTGGATGTTGATTATGTCGCTCCTATCCCGGATTCGGGTATCGGAATGGCTATCGGCTACTCGAATGCTAAGCAGATTCCATACGTGCGCAGCGTGGTGAAATACACTCCAACATGGTCGCGCAGCTTCATGCCTGTCAACCAGTCGCAGCGTGAACACGTGGCTAAGATGAAGCTCATCCCTAACCGCGCATTGCTGAAAGGTAAACGTGTGGTGTTCTGCGACGACTCAATCGTGCGTGGCACTCAGCTTCGCGACAACGTGAAGATGTTGTATGACTTCGGTGCTAAAGAGGTTCACATCAGACTGAGCTGCCCTCCGTTGAACTATGGCTGCCAGTTCCTGAACTTCAGCGCTTCGAAGAACGAGCTCGAGCTCATCACCCGCCGTTGCATCGCTGAGTTGGAAGGTGGCGACAGCACCAAGAACCTTGCGCTTTACAGCGATTCGACAACAAAGCAGTATGCTAACCTCGTCGAGATGTTGCGCAAGCACGTCGGTGTCGATTCATTGAAATTCAACACATTAGATAATATCTGCAAAGCTATCGGCTTGCCGAAATGTCAGGTGTGCACACACTGCTTCGACGGTTCGTCGTACGGTGACAAATAATATTATTTGAAGATAATATCGACTGAAGAATCACGGGAGAGTCCGAGCAATGACGCGGCTTTCCCGTGATTTATTGCTATCTCGAGGAAACCATGTGTGCCGAAGAGTGCCACGATGTCGGGCATCATCACTTCGGTATAGCTGCGGCAGATCTTGTCGATGATATATTTCCCCAGTCTAATCTCAAAAGCCCTGCCGTTTCTGATCTTTTCGAACAGTTCTTTGGTGATGTTAGACACCACGTTTTCATAAGAATCGACGAAGGTTATGATTCCGTGGATGGAGTTGGCGTCGATGGTAGGCTGGAAGGTGATGCATTTTCTGATCTCAGGATAAGGGCCGCCGATCTCGCTGAATGGCACGCCTTTGGCAATCATTGCTGCGACTTTCACAAAGCGGTCGCGGGTTGTGAAGGTGAAGTAGTCGGTGTCCTGAATCACGTCGATGATGACGGCTTCGTAAGGCGAGTCGCCGATGATGAGCGAGAAGATGTCGTTGTCGGTGCCGATGAAATAATGTCCGTTGGCTTTCAGCGCGATATGAGGCTTGTCGGACGATTCCTCCGTCTCCACCGCGATGATGTGGATGGTGCCTTCCGGGAAGTTTTGGTAGCAGTTGCGGATGATAAACGCCGCTGAGGCGATATCCCACGGCTCGATATTATGGGTGATATCGACAATGGTAGCATCGGGAAGCGCTGACAAAATGGTGCCTTTCACCGCCGCGACGTAATAGTCGGACAGTCCCCAATCGCTTGTAAGTGTTATGATTGCCATTGTTTTTGCCGTTTCCGTTTTAACGCTCAATTCCCAAATGCAAAAATACATTTTTATAATGAAAAATTTTTATTGAAATAAAAAAGTTATGAACAATTTTTATTTTTTATATTTGCATATCAAAAAAATGGTAAAAAATTAGTTAAAAAATAGATGGCTGAGCAGATTGTCCAGATAGAAAATGTCAACCCGAGTGATTTGTATGGTGCTAAGGATCAACATCTTACGATAATTAAGAACTTGTTTCCGAAGCTGAAGATCATTGCGCGCGGTGATTTCGTGAAGGTGATTGGTGGGGATGACGAGGTGAATTATTTCCTCGACCGTCTCAACATGTTGGTGAACCATCTGGAGCGTTTTGGAAGCATCAATCCGCAGGTGATTGAGGATATGATGGTTTCTAACGGGCAGACGGCTTACGTGCAGAGCATGAACGACAGCGATGTGCTGGTGTATGGTCGTAATGGCCTGCAAATCAAGGCGATAACGGTCAACCAGAAGAAGATGGTGGATGCTGTCGGCAAGAAAGACATGGTCTTCGCCATCGGTCCGGCTGGTACCGGAAAGACATATACCGCGGTGGCGTTGGCGGTGCGCGCTCTCAAAAACCGTGAGGTGCGCCGTATCATCTTGACGCGTCCGGCGGTGGAGGCGGGAGAGAACCTCGGATTCCTGCCTGGCGACTTGAAGGAGAAGCTCGACCCGTATCTGCAGCCGTTGTATGACGCTTTGCGCGACATGCTGCCGCAGGCGAAGTTACAGGCATATATGGAGGACGGCACCATTGAGATTGCGCCGCTGGCATTCATGAGAGGCCGTACGCTTGACCATGCTTTTGTCATCCTGGATGAGGCACAGAACGCGACGCGAGCCCAGCTCAAGATGTTTCTCACACGCATGGGACGCGACGCTAAGTTCGTCATCACTGGCGACGTGACGCAGATCGACCTGCCAAAGAACCAGCCGTCGGGACTGCCGCAGGCTGTCGATATCCTTGGCGATGTAAAAGGAATAGAGTTCATCTTCTTGGATGAAAAAGACGTGGTGAGACATAAACTGGTGACAGATATCGTTAATGCTTATAAGAAGTTTTATCACGATAATGATGAAGATTCCGTTATAGAGACGGATAACAATCCGTCTCCAGATGGGATGCCCTTAGGGCAGAAATCTGAATAAAATCTAATAAAAAAAATCGAAAAAACTATTCTACGAAAAAATGTGGAAGAAGATTTTTGAAGATTTTTAAATAGATTTTTTTAAGATTTTGAGCCGCAGGCGACCAATAAAAGAAAAGTATTAAACATTAAATATAATGAAAGCTTTAACAAGAACCGATTTCAATTTCAAAGGTCAGACAAAGGTCTATCACGGCAAGGTTCGTGATGTTTATTTCATCGATGACAAATATTTGGTGATGGTCGCTACCGACCGTATCTCGGCGTTTGACGTCATTTTGCCGGAAGGTATTCCGTATAAAGGTCAGATTCTCAATCAGATAGCAGCTGAGTTTTTGGATATGACCACCGACATCGTGCCGAACTGGAAGATCGCTACTCCAGACCCGATGGTAACAGTGGGCAAGCTCTGCAAGCCGTTCCCAGTGGAGATGATTATCCGTGGCTACTTGACAGGTTCATCATGGCGTACCTACAAGAGCGGTCAGCATACCATCTGCGGCGTGCAGATTCCTGACGGCATGAAGGAACACCAGAAGTTTGCTGAGCCTATCATCACCCCGACGACGAAGGCAGAGGAAGGTCACGACGAGGACATCTCGAAGGAAGAGATTATCCGTCAAGGACTTATCAGCAAGGAAGACTATGAGAAGATTGAGGTCATCACTCGCAAACTGTTCCAAAGAGGTACTGAAGTCGCTGCAAAACACGGCTTGATTTTGGTTGACACCAAGTACGAATTCGGTAAGATTGGCGATCAGATCTACCTTATGGACGAGATCCACACCCCGGACTCATCGCGTTATTTCATTGCTGACCAGTATGAAGAATGCTTCGCAAAGGGTCTTCCGGTGAAACAGCTCTCAAAAGAGTTCGTCCGCGAGTGGCTGATGGCAAACGGCTTCCAGGGTAAGGAAGGACAGAAGGTTCCTGAGATGACACCTGAGATCGTGAAAGGTATTTCGGAGAGATATATCGAGCTTTACGAGAAAGTGACAGGAAAGGCATTCCAGAAGGCGGCGGATACTGAGGATATCAAGGCGAGAATTGAGAATAACGTCAAGAAATGGCTTAATAGTTGAGAGTTTAAAGTGTAGAGTTTAGAGTAGTTTAAAAGTTTAAAGTTTATAGTAGAGACGGACGGTCGTCCGTCTCTTTTTGAAATATGAATACACTATATTCAAAAATATTATCTCAGCAGAACTCGGAGTTGGTGCCGGGGTTGTCGCGTTTCTTTAAGACGGGTAAAGGTGGTTATGGTGAAGGTGATAAGTTCTTGGGAATCAAGGTGCCGACGATAAGAGAGGCGGTGAAGGAATGCTGGAGTGTGACGACATTTGACGACTTAAAGGAATGCGTCAGCTCGGAATATCACGAGATGCGCATGGCGGGACTGCTGGCTCTCGTGCAGGTGTTCAAACACGCTAAGAAAGACGTGAAGCTTCAAAAACAATGCATAGAATTCTATCTTGCTAACACTCAATATATTAACAACTGGGATCTGGTCGATCTTTCGTGTTACGAGCTTCTTGGCAGCTGGCTTCTCGACAAGGATAGAACCTTGCTTTACGACCTTGCGCGCGACGGAAAGACCATCTGGGAGCAGCGCATCGGGATGGTGAGCACCATGCAGTTTCTGCGTCATGGGCAGCTTGACGACACTTATAATATTGCTGAGATCTTTTTGGAGAAACCGCAACCGCTTCACGACCTTCTTCAGAAGGCTGTGGGATGGCTGCTTCGTGAGGCTGGAAAACGTGATGAGCGACGTCTTAAAGACTGGTTATCAACACGTTACAAGACCATGCCTCGCACTATGCTGCGTTATGCAATAGAGAAATTTTCGGAAGAGGAGAGACAAAGCTATCTCAAGAAATAGTTTAGTACCTCACTCTTTTACCGTATTTTCTCTCTGGGCGTTCATTCTCTTTTGAGCGCTTTTTCTTATCTCTTTTATCCTTCTTATCTCTTTTATCCTTCTTATCCTTCTTATCTTTCTTATCCTTATCTCTGCTTCTTCGCTCGTGTTTTTCCTCTTCGCGGTCGCGACGGCGGCGTTCTTCGTGGAAGCTGTCGCGGGATTTGCGTTCTTTTTTGGAGGATATTTCTCCATTCCGCTCTGCTCCAGTCGAAATGACGGATTTTGATTTTTTGTCAGTCTTATCTTTTGGTTTCGGCTCGCCGGTAGTGATTTCCACTCTGATTCCTTCGGTGTTCTTGGTCGGGTCGGCGAAGCAGTCGACGATAAATTGAGCTTTGTCGCCGTCGACGGCAACGAATGAGAAGTTCTCCATCAGGTCGATATGGCCGATCTCGATGTCTTTAGTGCCTGTCACATCGTTGATTCTGCCTATCAATGAGTTAGGCTTGATATGGTCGCGCTTGCCCATGCCGAAGAAGAGGCGCACCATGTGCGAGTCGTCGTGCTGTTTCTTATCCTTTTTATCCTTATTATCTTCAATAATATTAAGGTCTTTGGCGTCTTTATAATAATCGAGGAAGCGGTTGAAGTTCAGCGCAACCACTCGTGTTATCAGTTCTTCGCGCGTGAGCCAGCTGAGTTTTTTGAACACCACAGGCAGGTAGTCGTCGATGTCGTCGCGCATGATGTCGACTTTCTCGAGGTTGTCGATATGGCGGAACAGCTGTTTCTCGCACACCTGCTGTGCTGTCGGGATGAGCTCGCGTTCCATCGGGCGTCCGAGCTGTTTCTCTATGGCTTTGATTTTATGTTTCTCCTTCTGGTGCACGAGGCTTATGCAGATGCCGGTCTTGTCGGCGCGTCCTGTACGGCCGCTGCGGTGCACGTAGGTGTCGATGTCGTCAGGGAGGTTATAGTTGATGATATGTGAGAGGTTGGTCACATCCAGACCTCTTGCTGCCACGTCGGTGGCCACCAGGATCTGTGTGAAACCTTGACGGAAATGGTTCATCACGAGGTCGCGCTGCGCCTGTGAGAGGTCGCCATGCAGCGATGCGGCGTTGTATCCGTCGTGGATGAGGTTGTCGGCAACTTCCTGTGTCTCAAGTTTCGTGCGGCAGAAGACGATACCGTAAATCGATGGGTAATAATCGATTAGGCGTTTCAATGCGAGATATCTGTCGCTTGCCTTAATCATATAATAGTTATGGCGCACGTTGGCGGTGCCGGAGTTCTTCTGACCTATGCTGATGCGCACAGGGTCTTTCATGTATTTGTTGAGAATCTGCTCCACCTCGGCAGGCATCGTCGCTGAAAACAGCAGAGTGTTCTTCTGTTCAGGCATATATTCCAAGATAGCGTCAACGTCTTCCTGAAATCCCATGTCGAGCATCTCGTCGGCCTCGTCGAGGACCATCCACTGCACGTTGCTGAAGTCGATGCGGTTGCGGCGTATCATATCCTGCAGACGACCCGGTGTTGCCACTATTATCTGCGGTTTTTTGGCGAGGCTCTTGAACTGCTGTTCGATGCTCGCGCCACCGTACACCGGCACAATCATGATTTCAGGGATGTATTTCGCATAGCTGAGCAGGTCTTTGGTGATCTGCATGCAAAGCTCACGTGTCGGGCATAAAATAAGAGCTTGAACGCTGCGGCTTTTCGGGTCGATATTCTGCAAAAGCGGCAATCCGAAAGCAGCGGTCTTACCTGTTCCTGTCTGCGCAAGTCCCACTAAATCAGTGCGTTGTGATAATAACACCGGCAACACCTCCGCCTGAATAGGCATAGGCTCCTTGAATCCTAATTCATCAATGGCTTTTAGGATTGCAGGGTTTAAATTGAAATCTTGAAACATATATTGAAATTGATGGCGCAAAATTACAAAAATTTACTATATTTGCGGGATATTTTTTCAAAAGATGAGAAAGCTACTTTTATTTTTTATAGTATCCTTATTTTTGATTTCCTGTTCGTCGAAAGATGAAAAGCAATATACAGTAGAAGAAGTGCAGTCATGGCCGGTCGTTGATATTGATATGATATTCAATGACTTGGATAAGCCTTATCTTGACAAGAAAGCTGCGCAGATTGACAAATCATTCCAAAATCTGAAGAAAAAAACCACTTTCAACGGCACGGTTTTATATGCCGAAAAGGGTAGGATAGTCCTCGAGAAGGCGTATGGTGTGCGCGATTTGAAGAAGAGGAAAGGTGATTTGACCGTCGACGATGTGTATCAACTCAGCTCTGTCTCGAAGATGTTCACCGCTGAGGCGATAATGATTCTCAAAAGCCGTCAACTCATTGATTATGATGTAGATATAAAGACTTATATCCCTGAGTTTCCGTACGATGGCATCACCATAAGAATGCTTCTGACGCACCGTTCAGGTCTGTCGCGTTATGAGACGTTGGCTGACAATCACTGGCCGAACAAGAAGATTCCGTTTACTAACAACGACATGATCGACTACTATATCAAATACAAACCTGACCCGTATTTCAAGCCTGACAACGGTTTCCATTACTGCAATGTGAACTACGCTTTGTTGGCGAGCATAGTGGAGCGTGTCTCGGGCAAGAGCTTCGTCGATTTCATGCGCGACGACGTCTTCGACGCCGTCGGCATGCATGATTCGTATATTTACGACATGCCTACCGACACAATGGTCTCGTTGTATCTCCCGAACTGTGTTCAGGGATATTATGTCGGTCGCCGTCGCCCTCGTCAGGCGCAAAACGAGTATCTCAACGGCGTCAAAGGCGATAAAATCATGTTTTCCAACGTCGAGGACATGTACCGTTTCAAGGTCGCCATCGATTATGGATTGTTTGTTCCCGACTCCATCCAGGCTGAGGCTTTTGTGCCGGGAAGTCCAAAGTATTCAAAGAGAAAGGACAACTACGGTTTCGGATGGCGCATCTCGCGCAAATATCCCGACTGTTACTATCATTATGGATGGTGGAAAGGCTATCGTTCCTTCTTCATGTTCGACAAAAAGAACGACCGCACCATCATCGTCCTGACAAATACCGACAAAGGTCCTAACTCCGATGTTTTCTGGAAACTGTTGAAAGACAATAGTATGGCATTAGCTCCGGCATCTATCAACATACCAGTTTTGGAACTTGAAAACAACCTGCGGTTCCCATGCTCATCATACCGTGACCGATAGTTTTATACTGCCTCGATGACGAGCTTGTAGCCTACGCCATGCACGTTTTCAAGCTTCACGCTGGGGTCTTCACATAAAAGCTTACGCAGCCGTTTCACGTACACATCCATGTTTCGTGCGTTGAAATAATTGTCGGAATGCCACACGCGTTTCAACGCCAAAGGCCTTTCCACAACACGGTTTTTGTATTCAAACAAGAGATACAAAAGGTCTAACTCCTTGGTTGTCAGCCGTTTCTCTTTTCCGTTGCATGTCAACACATTATGTAAGGTGTCTAAGGTACAGCCTCCGACAGTGAAGTAATGCTGCTTGTTTTCAAGGTTTTTTGCTCGTTTTTGAATAGCTCTGATACGAAGACCGAGTTCTTCCATGCTGAAAGGGCGAGAGATAAAGTCATCGGCACCGGCGTTAAACGCCCTGATAATCTCGGTCTGATGAGGCTTGATGCCGATAAAGACGATAGGTACAAACCTGTTTTTGTGGCGAATCTCCTTCGCTAAGTCCAGTCCGCTGATGGAGGTGATGTCAATGTCGATGAGCACAAAGTCGAACTGCTCCTTTCGAAAATGTTGTAAAGCCGTCTCCCCGTTGAGGCATATCTGAGTGGGATAACCACTCGATACAAGGTAGTTTTTTGTAATCGAAGCCAAATCCTTGTCCTGCTCCGCTAATAGGATTTTAAGGTCTAACATGTTTAGTTTGTTTTAAAATGGTAATTTGAACTGCAAATATATAAAAAATAAAAAATACTGAATATAATGCAATCTTAAATCATTCAGTATTAGTGATTTTTAACATAAATTTCATTTTTTTGCAAGAAATCTTAAAATTTTTTTACAAAAAAACTCCATTATGTCAAAAAAAATGTGTATTTTTGCAACGCGTAACAATGTACATCCATAGTTCCCCATCCAGGGAATTTACATTGTTCGTAAAAGGTTTCATAAATTTTGGTTTTTGGTTCTGGGAACCATCTCCGCTCAAGAGATGGTTCCTTTTTTTATTTCTTTTCGTAAAAATGCATGTCGATAATGTATTTGTACACCTCTTTCGGCATGAAATAGCGCACGTCTTTGCCTTCAGCGATGGCGTCACGGATGAAAGTCGAGGAAATCTCTATCTCCGGCGCGTTGATGATTTTTACCGAAGGATGATTTGCTAACTCGTTGTTGCTGTAGCCTTTACGTGGATAAACGAGAAGGTGGTGATATTTTAAAATCATCTCGTAGTTCTTCCATTTCGGGAAGCTCTCGAGGCTGTCCATGCCACAGATAAGGTAAAAATCGGTGTTCGGATGGCGTTCAGCCAGACGTGTCAAGGTGTCGATGGTGTACGACGGCTGCGGCATGTAAAACTCTATGTCGCACACATGAAAACGCTCGTCGTCTTTGATCGCCATCTCCACCATATACATGCGATGACGGTCGGCAAGCAGCGACTTCTTGTCCTTGAACGGGTTCTGCGGCGACACCACAAACCAAATCTCATCCATGTCACCGTACTCCGCGAGGTAGTTCGCGAGCATCAGGTGGCCGTTGTGAATAGGGTTGAAACTGCCAAAAAACAGACCGATTTTCGTTTTCATAGTCTTTAGTTTTTAGTCTTTAGTTTTTAGTCTTTATTCATAGCATATTTAATACTAAAGTCTAAAGACTAACGACTAAAGACTACAGAATATTAAACAATTGTTCTTTTATTTTTTCAAGTTCGTCCTTCATCTTAACGACAAGGCGTTGAATGTCAGCGTCGTTAGCCTTTGAGCCGAGGGTGTTGATTTCGCGTCCCATCTCCTGTGCGATGAAGCCGAGTTTCTTGCCGGCGCCTTCCTCGTCGATGGTCTCCTTGAAATAGTCGCAGTGTTTGCGGAGGCGCACCTTTTCCTCAGTGATATCGAGCTTTTCAAGATAGAAAATCAACTCTTGCTCGAAGCGGTTTTCGTCGTATTCGCCACTGGTGAGCTCCTGCAGATTCTTCATCAGACGGCCTTTGATGGTCTCGTGGCGGTTCTTCTCGAAAGGCTCCACCTCGCCGAGATAGCCGAGAATGAGGTCGACACGTTTAAGAAGGTCTTTCTTCAGGATTGCGCCTTCCTTGACTCTGAAATCATCAGTCATTGCTATGGCTTGCAGCAATGTCTCCTTTATTTTTTCAAGAAAATCCTCGTCGTAGTCCTGATCCGGCGACACGAAGATGCCCGGCATGCGGAACACTATCGCCGCCACGTCTTTCGACTCCGGGATGTTATATTCTTTTGAGATGCTGTTAATCTGCTCGAGGTATGATGCCACGACCTCCTTCTCGATATGGGTGTTTTGCGCCACATCGGTGTTGGTGATGGTTATCATCACGTCGACTTTACCGCGTTGCAGGCGTGCCGCAATCTCGTTACGATACTCAAACTCGTTGGCCTTGAGCTCCTGCGGAAGCTTCACGATAAGGTCTAACTGTTTGCTGTTCAATGTCTTAATCTCGACAGAGATATTGTTTGTCTTAAAAATCTGCTCGGCTTTGCCGTAGCCTGTCATCGAACGAATCATTTTTCAAATTTTTTTGCAAAGATAATAAAAAGTATTATTGTCAATGCATTTTTTGGAGTTTTAAAGCCATTAGCTATTAGCCATTAGCCAATAGTTTGTGTAGTCCAAAGCTAATGGCTAGTGGCTGTCGGCTAATAGCTAAAATAATTTTTCAGAAAAATGTAATATCATCAATTATTTTCGTTAATTTTGTGGATTGTTTGAATATTCTAAATCAATTTAATAATAACTATAAAAATTAGGATTCTATGTCAGAAAAAATGACTTCAAAAGATTTCATGGAAATGGAAGCCAGATATGGCGCCCATAACTATCATCCGCTTCCGGTAGTCCTCGCCAAAGGTAAAGGCGCAAAAGTTTGGGACGTGGAAGGTAAGGAATATTATGACTTTTTGTCGGCATATTCAGCTGTCAACCAGGGTCACTGCCATCCGGCAATCCTCAAGGCTATGGCTGAGCAGGCTGAGAAACTCACTCTGAGCTCACGTGCATTCTACAACGACGCTCTCGGCCCATGGGAAAAGTATGTCACAGAATATTTCGGCTATGACAAGGTTTTGCCGATGAACACCGGCGCTGAGGCTGACGAGACAGCTCTGAAGCTCGCACGTCGTTGGGGTACAATGTGCAAAGGCATCCCGAATGACGAGGTGACCATCGTGTGCTGCGAAGGCAACTTCCACGGCCGTACCATCACCATCATCACCATGTCAAACGACCCTGACTCATACGCAAACTACGGTCCTCTGACACCTGGTTTCATCCGCATCCCTTACAACGATCCTGACGCATTGGAGAAGGTTCTCGCAAAGGACGGCAAGAAGATCGCAGGTTTCCTGTTGGAGCCAATCCAGGGTGAAGCTGGCGTTTATGTTCCGGATGAAGGTTATCTGAAGAAATGCTACGATATCTGCAAGAAATATAATGTTTTGTTCATGGCCGACGAGGTGCAGTGCGGTATCGCCCGTACAGGTAAGATGCTCGCTTGCGACCACGAAGGCGTTCGTCCTGACATCCTTATCCTCGGTAAGGCTCTCGGCGGCGGCGTGGTGCCAGTGTCAGCAGTGCTTTGCGACGACTATATCATGATGAACATCAAACCGGGTGAGCACGGCTCAACATTCG
>Ga0265301_10002755_pt1 | contig 19719 bp, 15 predicted proteins | sample AusTroGonzalo_MG_2_FD_193488 | JGI IMG/M metagenome (GOLD analysis project Ga0265301, IMG submission 193488) | Bovine rumen microbial communities from tropical cattle in Woodstock, Queensland, Australia - Gonzalo_04 | ecosystem: Host-associated > Mammals > Digestive system > Stomach > Rumen ... | reverse complement strand
GAGGCCAACGAGAGTTTCCTGACGGCCCGTGAGCATTATGCCGCACGCTGGCAGTCGGATACGACGGGTCGAGGCTTCCAGGAAGCCGTCATCGGCACGGTCTATACCAGTATGGCTTATATCAATACCAAACGCTACGCCGAGTCTATCTACTGGATCGACCGTACGGAGATGCTGTTAGGCAAGTATAAGCAGAAACCAGACGCGCGACGGGAGTATTTCGACGAGTATCAGGGTCGTATAGAGATCATGCGGGCTGTGGCCTTGCAGGGCCTCCATAAGGAGGGAGAGGCGTCGAAGGCCTATCAGGCTTTCCTCCAGACCAACTATTCCAAGACGGGCGCCGGAAAGATCAATGCCAACGACTATCTGGTGGCTGCCCACCGCTATGCGGAGGCAGCTGATAATTACCGCTATCTGGACAAGACACTGAGCGATTGGGGCATGGAATTGACGCTCGACAATATCCAACTCTATCTGTTGCCCAAATACCATGCGAATGCCGAGGCAGGAAGGATCGACTCCGCCAAGTTCATCGGCAACCAGATACTCACCATGCTCGACTCTGCCATCACGGATCAGAAGAACAGTACGACTGTTGAGTTGGCCACGATCTATAACACCCAGCAGAAAGAGGCCGAGATTGCCAAACAGCACGAGGATCTGATCCGTACGCGACTGATCGGTACGGGGGTGGCACTGGCGTTGGCATTCGTGTTCTTCTTGATCTACACCTTGCACCGCCGTGCTGCCACTCATCGTCTGGCAGCCGCTCACCAGAAGTTGCAGGTGGCCTACGACCAGTTGGAGGAGACCACGGCACAGAAAGAGCGCATGGCCAGTGAACTGCGTATCGCCCGTGATATCCAGATGTCGATGGTGCCAAGCCATTTCCCGGCAATGGCAAACTTCGATCTCTATGCGGCCATGACACCAGCCAAGGAGGTGGGTGGCGACCTCTATGGCTATCTCCTGATCGGTCCGCCTGAAAAACCAGAGGAGCCCGATCTGTTCTATGTCTGCATTGGCGACGTGTCAGGCAAGGGCGTACCCGCCTCGCTGTTCATGGCGCAGGCCACCCGCCTGTTCCGTACCCTGGCCACCCAGCGTATGATGCCCGCTGAGATCGCTACCCGTATGAATGCCGCTCTCTCAGGAGAAGATAATGAGCATGGCATGTTTGTCACGATGTTCATCGGACTGGTCAACATGACTACCGGCCATCTCGATTTCTGTAATGCGGGCCATAATCCCCCTGTGCTGAAAGACGGTTCCGACATCTCTTTCATAGAGATGCTTCCTAATGCCCCCATCGGCCTCTGGCCTGGCCTGGAGTTCGAGGGTGAAGAGATAGACACCATCAAGGGAAAGTCGCTCTTTATCTATACCGATGGTCTGAACGAGGCCGAGAACCGCCAGCAGGAGCAATTCGGTGACAACCGACTGTTGAACATCCTGAGTAATACGCGTTTCGACAGTGCCCGTCATGTCATCGACCATTTGCAGGAGGAAGTGGCTAAGTTCAGGAATGGTGCAGAGCCGAATGACGACCTGACGATGATGTGTCTGAGAGCCAAATGAAAATTCTGTTATGAAGATGTACGATTTGAATAAAATACGGGAGGATTTCCCGATATTGGCACGCGAGGTATATGGCAAACCGCTGGTGTATCTCGACAATGCTGCCACCACTCAGAAACCCCTCTGTGTGCTCGATGCGATGCGAGACGAGTATCTCAACGTGAATGCCAATGTGCATCGAGGGGTGCATTACCTCTCACAGCAGGCAACAGATCTGCATGAGGCCGCCCGTGAGAAGGTGCGTGGGTTTATCAATGCCAAGAAGATAGAGGAGATCGTCTTTACACGAGGTACGACGGAGGCCATCAACCTCGTGGCTTCATCGTTCTGTGAGAGTCAGATGCAACCTGGCGATGAGGTGATCGTTACGGAGATGGAGCACCACTCAAACATCGTCAGTTGGCAACTTCAGGCGATGAAACGGGGTATTGTGGTGAAGCATATTCCTATTACAGACGAAGGAATACTCTTTTTAGATGAGTTGGAAGCGCTGATAACTGAAAAGACGAAGATCATCAGTGTGGCCCATGTCAGTAATGTGCTGGGAACCATTAACCCTGTAGAAAAGATTGTCAGGATTGCTCACTCGCATGGCATTCCCGTTCTGGTGGACGGCGCGCAGAGCGCGCCTCACTTCCAGGTGGATGTGCAGGCCATGGATTGCGATTTCTTTGCGTTCAGTGGTCATAAGATGTACGGCCCTACGGGTATCGGCGTACTCTATGGCAAGGAAGAATGGCTGGAGAAACTGCCGCCCTATCAGGGTGGGGGTGAGATGATCGACAAAGTGACGTGGGAAAAGACCACCTTCGAACGCCTGCCGTTTAAATTTGAGGCGGGTACGCCCGACTACGTCGCCACCCATGGTCTCGCCAAGGCTATCGAATATATCGATTCCATCGGCTTCGAGGCCATCCAGCAGCACGAGCAGGAACTTACCCGCTATTGTATGGAACAACTCGCGGGTATTGAGGGCATAAAAATCTACGGTCCTCAGAGCACATTGGGGACTGTCTCCAGTGTGCGAGACGCCGTCATCTCGTTCAACGTCGGCAATATCCACCACCTCGACATGGGAACACTTCTCGACCGTCTGGGTATCGCCGTACGCACGGGCCATCACTGCGCCCAGCCGCTGATGGATCGCTTGGGCATATCTGGCACCGTCCGTGCCTCATTCGCCCTCTACAATACAAAGGAAGAGATCGATACCCTCGTGGCTGGTATCCGTCGCGTCTCGCAAATGTTCTGATGTCCGGTTACATCTGCCTGAGGCTCATGGCATAGAAGAGTCCCTTTTGCGCCATGAGTTCATCGAAGGTTCCCTGTTCGGCAATGCGTCCTTTGTCAAGTACGATGATACGGTCACAATGGCGAACAGTAGATAGTCGGTGGGCAATGACTACACGTGTGCAGTTCTGCTTGTCGAGATTATCGCTGATTTGTTTCTGTGCCAGATTGTCTAAGGCAGAGGTCGCCTCATCAAAGAAGATGATCTTAGGCTTTGAGATCAGTGCCCGTGCGATGAGGATACGTTGCTTCTGGCCTCCAGAAAGTCCGTTTCCATTCCCGGAAACCATCGTATGCAGACCCATGGGCATCTGCCGTACCTCATCTTCAAGACAAGCCATCCGCAATGCTTCCCAGGCTTCCTCCTGAGTGGCCCACGGGGCGGTGATGGTAATGTTGTGGAACAGGTCACCCGTAAAGAGACTGCCACTCTGCAGACAACAGCCGATGTGACGTCGCAGACTGGTCTTGTCAACTTTTGCCAAATCATAGTTGTCAAAATAGATACCGCCAGAGATTGGCTGTATAAAGCCAAGGAGCAGACGCATGAGCGTTGACTTGCCGCTGCCCGACTTTCCGACAATACCAACATACTCTCCTGGATGAATCTCCAGATTGAGGTTATCTAATACTAAGGGTCCCTCCTGATAACGGAACGACACTCCGGAGATCTCGATACCTCCCAGAAGGTCTGCTACTTGTGGGGACTTGGCTTCCATCTCTGGCACGGCCTCCAGTATCGGGCGGACACTCTCTAAAAGGGGCTTGATCTGGGCCAGTTGGGGAATGACGTTATAGATCTGTATCAGTGCAGCCATCATCATGCCAAAGGCTGAAGCAAAGGCGATATAGTCTGAAGAACTGACTTTGTAGTGGAGGGCAGACCAGAAGATCAGTGCCATGCCGCCGATAGAGAGCAGGGCAGACAGGGCAGGGTAGAGGCGCCCTTTGAAAGCGGGGTTGTAGAGCAGTCTGGCAGTGTCGCTATAGTAGTCCAGCCATCGTGTGAAGGCGCGGTCTTCACTGCCTGTCAGTTTTAGTTTCTGGATACCTGCGAACATATTGTACTCCAGTCCGCTGAGTTGTGCGGCCTTTTCGGTGTATTTGCTCTTGACGTTCACCGTGCGGTAGTAACTGAGCCAGAGCATCAGTACTTGCAGGATAATGATCAGCAGGGCAGGCCATAGCAACTGCTTGCCATAGAACCATACCTGTACCAGATAGATCAGCGACAGTACGGCGGACAGTCCTACACCTACGATCGACTCGTTGATCATGCTGCTCAGCGTGGATACATTGTTGAGTTTTGCTGTCAGTTCACCGCTGGCATGCTTGGAGAAGAAGGTGGGTGAGAGTAGGAACGTGCGCGCCATGATGGCAAACTGGGTGTGCATATCGACAATATGCTGAACGCGCGTGATATAGAGGTTACGTGTCAGGGTCAGCAGTACCGTACCGATGGTAACACCCAGCAGCAGTCCGGTGATGGGGAGCAGGGCACCAGCCTCACTGGTGGGGATGACGGTGTCGAAGATGAACTTGTTGGCCATAGGCGTAAACATGCCGAGGATCACGACAATCAGTGCCGATGCACAGAGCAGCAGGGCATTGGGTCCGGACACGACGCTCCATGCAAAATTGGTGAGGTCTTTCACTTCTATTCTGTGCATGGGCAATGGTTTGGTGAAGGTGATGGCAGTCGGTTTCAAGTCGTTGTCCATCTCCTTCTGCCCGATCTTTTTCAGTGTGCCGTCCTGCAGACGGTATTGGTAGCCTAATCCTGAACTGGTCTCAGTAAGGGCCACGAGACGCCCGTCCTTGCCATAGCCTAACAGTGGCCCTACACATTCGCGCCACCATGTGCCAGTCAGTTTGATCCGTCGCATCATGATGCCCCGTGGGCGGAGGATGCCTATCAGTTGTTCTTCGGGGGTCAGGAGGCTGTCCTCCAGTTCATAGTCCGTCACACCCAGCGCGTCGATAACCTGTCGCAGTGCCGAGTTATTGTCCTGGGGCATGGCCTGCTTCTTGTTACGGAAGCCCAGACGCTGTGAACTCCGCTCGATGGCCTCTGCCATTCGTGCTTTGTCCAGTTGTCGCCGTTTCTTGATCTGATTGATATATACTGCCATGATCCTTTCCTCCTTACTCCAAATTCATCAGTTGCTGATAAAAACCCTCTACTGCGATGAGGTCCTCATGCCGTCCGCGCTGAAGGATCTTGCCTTGGTCCATGACGATGATTTCGTCACAGTCACGAATCGTGGAGAGACGGTGGGCCACAATGATCTGTGTCGGCCCCATCATGCGGATGGCGGTCATCACCTCGTCTTCCGTTTTAGGGTCTAAGGCACTGGTGGCTTCATCCATAATGAGGATGGATGGTTCCCGCGAGAGGGCGGTGGCAATCTCTATGCGCTGCTGTTGGCCGCCGCTGAAGTTCTTGCCGCCCTTGACAAGTCTTGTAGCAAAACCTTCCGGACGACTGACGATGTCGTCGCGGATCTGTGCGTCGTTACAGGCCATCATCATGGTAAACTCTTCGATGGATTCGTCCCACATGCGGATGTTCTGTGCCACCGTGTCGTCAAAGAGCACGACGTTCTGGTCGATGACGGCCACGGAGTTTGTCAGTTCCTCATTGGAGATGCTCTCAATAGGCCGGCCGTCGAACAGGATCTCTCCGCTCCAAGGTTTATAGAGTCCGCTGATGAGTTTCGCCAGTGTCGATTTGCCGCAACCGCTTGTACCCACTAAGGCCACCGACTGTCCGGGCTCTATCCTCAGGTTGAAGTTCTTGATGATGGGTGGTTGCAGACGGGAATAGCCGAATGTGACGTCTTTCAACTCCAACAGACCGTCGAGTTTGCCTTCGGCGAGTTCGCCCTTGCTGTCGCGATGGGCCTCGGGATATTTCATCACGTCTTCTACGCGCTCCATCTGGCTACGCATCTCCACAATGGTCTGCGAGGCGTTCACAATCTTGTTGACTGGCGAGAGGAAGGATGACATGAAGCCTTGGAAGGCCAACAGCATACCTATGGTCAGTTCTCCTTTCAGGATAAACAGGGCACCGAGAATCAGGATGGTCGTATCGACCAGACCTGAGACGAGTATGGGTAGCAGGTCGATCTTCATCTGGGAGGCAGCGCAGTTTCCCTCCATATTGAACTTCCTTGACCACAGCCCACTCCAGTATTCAAAAAAGCCAGCCTCTGCTCCGGCGGCTTTGATGCTTTCCATATTGTCAATGCATGATACAGTGGCAGAATAGTATTTCCCCTCTGCCTGCTCCATCGAACGGATATGGTTGGTGTGCCGTCTTGTGAAATATTGTACCAGTCCTAAGTTGATGATGGCTGCCAGTACGCCGATGATGGTGAGTTCAACAGAGTAGGAGAACATCAGGGCCAGATAGAGCACCAGCAGACTGATGTTGATTATCTGAGGGGCCAGCACTTCCACCAGTGTCTGCGTGATGGTCTCGTTCAGGTGTTGCCGTTGTTGGATCTCGCCCACCTGTCGCATGGTAAAGAACGACATGGGCAGGCGCATCACATGCCGCAGGTACTCTACGGTACCCTTCAGTGCCAGGGCACCTGCCATGCGCTTGGCATACCGGCTTCTCAGATATACGAGGACGAACTGGAATGCGGCCACGATCAGCATGGCGGCAAAGAACCAGTTGGCCCAGTCCCTGTTGTGGCCGGAGAGAATCTCGTCGAGGAAAATACGGGTGAACAGAGGTGTCACCAAAGCCACGAAAGCCGCCAGCAGGGCGAAAACGAATGTCAGCCAGAAGGCTGTGCCTGCACCTTTCAGATTCTTGCGTACGTAGGAGAGGATGCTCGTCTGCTGACCGCTACGCTCGAACTTCGCTGTGGGCTCGAAGGTAAGCACCACGCCTGTATATGACTTGACGAACTCGTCCATAGGCACTTCCACAGGCCCGGTTTCCGGGTCGTTGATATAGGCCTTACCTTTCTTAAAGCCCCTGAACAGGACGAAGTGCTTAAAGTTCCAGTGAATGATGGCGGGCTGCAGACCATCAAGCATCTCGTAGGGTGAACTGTAGCCATGAGCCTTCAGACCATAGTTGCGCGCCGCATGGATGATATTCTTGGCAGAAGAGCCGTCTCTTGATACGTTGCAGGCCAGACGAACCTCTTCTAAAGGCAGCCATTTTCCGAAATAGGCCAGTACCATCGTCAGACAGGCGGCGCCACATTCCACCGTCTCCATCTGCATGACCATGGGTACCTTTGCTACTCTTTTGGCTCTCATGACGTCTATGGCTTATTTTCCCGTCAGCGATTCCACGGTGTTGTCAATGGCTCCGGTGATGACGCGCCATACGGGTTGGCGTTCCGTAATGATATATGCGTTGCATAGTGTGCCTGTAGTGATGGCCAGATGACGGCTCTTCTCACGGCTCCACACCAGTTCCCCGTTTTGTTCGTCCAAGACGACAGACACCTCATAGACGGCTTTGTCCTGAGGAATAAAGGCGGCTAACGGGGCGAGTTTAAGGCGCTTGGCCACTGCTTCCCGTGTGGTGGGGTAATGCTCGATGGCCGTAATCTTGCCGTAGGCATAGCCTGAGTTCTCACGTTCCAGATCGGCGGGAGTGACTTGCACTTGCTGTCCGGTCTTCAGTTTGCGCAGGTCGTAGAATGATACATAGACGAGTATCTCCCGTCCATCGTTTGGAAGCGACCGGATGTCTGTCTCGTTTTGAAGATCAGCCTTGAAGGGGAAGGCCACGCCCTGTGCCACGACCTTATAGTTGATCGTGCCGAAAGCACACCAGTAGATGGCTACCGCGAGCATCGCAAGCATGGCGCAGAGCACTACGATCAGTTGGGGCGAGGCCACGCGAGGCATCTCTTCTGCCTCACTGTGGTCGTCAAGTGAATCCAGCGCCGTTTTACTGAAGATATCTGTCATGCTGGGGGAATTTTAGTCTTGTTCGACCTGGAGATACCGCGTGAAACAGGTCATGAAAAGTATTTTGTAGATATTGGGCTTTACGTGCGTCATCTTGACTTGTCCGCCAAGTTCCATCTTGACGGATCGTATGATATATTGCATGACGCGGAGGCCGGAACTGGCGAGGTATGTCAGGTCGGAACAGTCGATTTCCAGGTCAACATTTTGTTCCAAGGCGGGTTCTATGTCGCGCTCAAACTCAGCAGCATTCATCGTGTCGATGCGCTTGCCGGTCCTGATGATGGTCTTGCCATCTTTCTTAATGATCTGGGTCATATAGATTGAATAGAAGTTTTGATTCCACCGGTGACTTTCTCTAATTGAGTGTCATCCAGTTCCTCCATGGACTTTTGTTTCTTTTCCTCTTCCATCGTTGTAAGTTATTAGTGGGTGCAAAGATACAAAATTTCTGCAAAAACCAATACTTTTTTGCATAATTTTTGTGTACCCCTTGCCCCATCCCACCATTGTCAAGGGCGACGGCAAGTATCTCTCTATAGCCGCTGCGAGTATCCTTGCGAAGACCTACCGTGATGACTACATGAACGATCTCGCAAAGGAATACCCCCAATACGACTGGCTTTCCAACAAGGGCTACCCCACGAAGAAACACCGCGATGCCATCCGCCAGTACGGCATCACGCCCCATCACCGCAAGAGTTATAATCTCTTGGGTGATGGGCATTGAGCCTCGACTTTGGCGAGTGAATATTCCGTATGCCTTCTCTGACTTCCTCGAGGATTTCTAGGCAGCGGGTACGGGTCATGCGGATGTTGGTGCCGACGGTAATCATGTCTTCATCGGTGGGAAGTCCTTTATAGTTGATGGTCGTGGCGTGTTCGCCCAGTGTGTTGTCGTTGGTCAGGTCGTAGGCCGGAGCCAGCGTCCACCGGCCATCGCGACAGATGAAACTGAAGTTGCGGGCATGGTCGTCGTAATTGTGAATATAGACATTGAAGGCCATGCGGCGGAACTGCTGTTCCACTTCTGCAGGCGACTGCGTCAGGTATCCCGTCAACTGCAGCAGGCTGTGGTAATCCATCTTGGGCGGGGTAATGGGCTCATTCAACAGTCCGCTGGCCGTTACCACATGCAGCCGCTGTCCGTCCTCAATGTCAAAACGACGCGTCGCGAAGTACTTGCCGTCCATCAGTTTGAAGTCGGGCACGATGATGCCACACTGGCGGGCTGTCTGGTTGAATCGGTATTCTATCTCGCCCATGTTCTGGGGGTCGTAGGTGTGACGGAACTTGACAAGCCAATGACCATCAGAATCCGTATAGAGACACTTGGGACGGACACCGCCGGAGTTGCCGCTTCGGAAAAAGAGCACTTCGGCGTTGTTTTCCGACTTTTCCGACAAGACTTCGAGTGCCATCTGTTGCATCTCATCGAAGGAACCGTGCCAGTCGCTCTGGGACATCGTGCTCTCAGGAACATAGCACAGCGCACCCATGCCCGAACTGCCTACAAGACTCAGACGCTGGACGGGTGTCAATGTACTGTAGTTGACGCCCGACTTGCTAAGTATCTTTCTGAGCAGATACTCGCCATAGCCGCCAGGCAGACTGTCCTCGAACACACCGAAGTTCCCATTGAAGGGAACGTAGTCGGCCGTCATGATGCCTGCCTTTAACGGGAGTTTCAGCGGTGAAATGGAGAACCCGTCGATCAGCCAGTCTCTGTCGTATTCAAACAGGCAGTTCTGTTTACTTCCTGCAAAAAGCGTACCCACCTTCCGACCGTGATATGTGACGCTTACTGACTGCAAATCCTTGATCATACGCCTCGTTTTCTGGTTTTGTTCTTGTTAATCTCCAACAGTTCCTCCATCGTGTCGTACTTAGGCTCGGAGAGCAGCTGCATGATATCTTCAGAGTAGCCAAGTGCCTTGGCCAACTTGACAAACGACTCCAGGGAAATGACATGTTTCAGTTCAAATCGCTGGATGCTTGAAGCGGGCACACCGCTCATCTCCGACAGGCTCCTGGTAGAGATTTTCTTCTCCAGACGACGTGCCTTCAGGTTCTCTGCCAACCGCTGCATAGTGACCTGTAGCGGATAAGGGTCGAATACGTATCTGTTATGCATCATATATTATGCGTAAATTCGCGTTTCGTGGTTTTATACAGCATATATTGTGTGCAAAGATACGAAATAATCTTCATACATCCAAATTTTTCCGCAAAAATCTGCAGACGACATTCTTGCATCTGTCATATTTTGAGTGTAAGTCGTTGTTATTCAGCACGATAGTCCAAATTTTATCTGTCATATACTGTCATCATCTGTCATGGTGTTGGTGTGAGGGTGTTATGAATCGTTTTTGTCTCGGATAGGCTACTTTAGATGAAATAAGGGCTACTTATTTAAAAATTGGTGGCCCTTAATTTTGCTATCGTACCCCTTTATGATGCTAAAGTGGCTCCGTTTTGGGGAAAATCGGCACCGGATATGACAGATGATGACAGTTCGCTTTCTAAAAAATCATGGACAACTATTTGGAAATGAGTGCATTAACATAATTTATGACAGATGACGGCTTCTGAGTATTGAAAATTATGAAATAGCATGGAAAAATTTTCGTATCTTTGCATCGTTTAAGTGTGTCACAAGAAGAAAAAGATGTTGGCAAGTCATTATTATGAAGGTAAGGTTGAGGCAGGCTGCGACGAGGCTGGGCGCGGCTGTCTGGCTGGCAGCGTGTATGCAGCGGCGGTGATTCTGCCCGAGGACTATCAGAACGCGCTACTCAACGACTCGAAGCAGTTGACGGAGAAGAAGCGCTATGAACTGCGTGAGATCATCCAGCGTGATGCCGTGGCCTGGGCCGTGGGCATCGTCACACCGGAAGAGATCGACAAGATCAATATCCTCAACGCCTCGATCCTCGCCATGCATCGTGCTCTCGACCAACTCCAAGTGCGTCCCGAGGCCGTTATCATCGATGGCAACCGCTTCAAGCCTTATAAGGATCCTGCTGATGGCAAGCCCTTGCCCCATACCACCATTGTCAAGGGCGACGGCAAGTATCTCTCCATAGCCGCTGCGAGTATCCTTGCGAAGACCTACCGTGATGACTACATGAACGATCTCGCAAAGGAATACCCCCAATACGACTGGCTTTCCAACAAGGGCTACCCCACGAAGAAGCACCGTGATGCCATCCGCCAGTACGGCATCACGCCCTATCACCGCAAGAGTTATAATCTCTTGGGTGATGGGCAGTTGAGCCTCGACTTCGGCGAGTAAGACACCGTGATCGTGCTACTCGCCTTATGCCACTTCTAATGTTTCAAAAACGGGGACGGCCCTAACAAAAGAACCGTCCCCATGTTATGATCATGTCACAATGTCCTGACCCTCGCGTGACATGACTATTCCAAAATAAGGTATTGGAATGGTTGGAGCGAGAGGGTGTTAGTGAGTTTGTAATCCTTGTCAGTGATCTGGTCTTCTGCCTCCCGGCCTATCCAGGTTTCTGGTATCTGAATGGTCTTAGGCTCGTTGCGGACATTGACGATAACGAGGAAGCGGTCTTCTGCATCCTTCTTCTCGAAAATCAAGACGTCATCGTCTGGCCAAGCGGTCATCGTGCCTTTGCGGAGAGCAGGATAATCGTTGTAGAGTTCGATGAGTTCCTCGTACTCCTTGTAAATCTCGGGCTTTGCTGTCCAATCAACGGGTACATACTTGAAGAAGTTGATGGGCTCTGGGTAACCAACTTCCTGTGAACCATAAATGAGGGCTCCGCCATGGGGGAAGATGCTGGCCACATAGGCTGCCATCGCACCACGGTCGTTGGTGAACTCCACGCAAGGTGTGGCCTCTGTAGAGTGGTCATGGTTGGTGGTAAAGCGAAGCTTCACCTTGCCAGCGGGCAGACTATCGTATTCTGCCTTGTCAGCCTTAATAAGGTCGGAGGCGGGAGCACCTTTCCAGACCTTCACCAGTTCGTCTTTATAGTCCCAACCATAATTCATATCGAAGCCTCCAACGGTGAAGTTGTCAGAGTGTTTGCCCTCTGCCAGCATCACAATCTTCCTATCGCCAGCAGCAGCACGAAGTTCATCAATGGCCTCTTTCCAGAAATCTGCAGGAACACCATCGGCCACGTCGCAACGGAATCCGTCGATGCCCAACTCGACAATCCAGAACTTCATGGCGTCGATCATTGCCTTGCGCATGTCCTTATTGTCGTAATTCAGGTCGGCCACGTCTTCCCAGTTCCAGGGTTGCGGACAAATAATCGTGTCGGCCTTCTCGTCGTAAGTGTACCAATCAGGATGCTCTTTTACCCAAGGGTGATCCCAAGCCGTGTGATTGGCTACCCAGTCGAGAATCATACCCATGCCATGCTCGTGGCATACCTCAGTAAGATTCTTGAAATCGTCGATGGTGCCAAATTCTGGAGCAATGGCCTTGTAGTCGCGAATGCAATAGGGCGAGTTCTTACCCTTCTCAATACCAATGGGATAGATGGGCATTACCCACATCACGTTGACACCCAGTTCACGAATCGAGTCGATGCGTTCAGCCACTGCGTTCAGGGATTTTTCTGGTGCAAACACTCGAGGGTTTACCTGATACATGGCGATGTCTTCTACTGCTGGCATCTGGAATGCCACTTGCTTTGTCTCTTGCTTTGGTCCGCAGCCTACGACTGCTAACGCAATGCTGATGAATAGAACTAGTTTCTTCATAAAATGTTGGTTTTGATTTGGATTTGCAATGGAGGAGGGACGAATTATCTGTAGATTTCCTCCTTCTTCAGTTCGACGATCTTGCCGTAGCGTGCGAGGGCTTTCATGTCGGTGAGTTTCTTGTCACCGATGATGATCCAGACACGGTTTTGGTTCTTGGCGATATGCTGCTGATAGAGCTGCATGACATCCTGTGCACTGATGCCTGGCAAGAGTCTTGCGATCTGGGCACTGGGATCGGTGGTATAGCCCTCGCCCAACTGATTGGCAATATACTTGCCCATACCTCGGAAAGTGGGATAATCGTTCTGGATATCGCTGATCACACTCTGACGGGCTGCCTCCAGATTCTCCTCCTTCATGGGCATCTGACGCAACAGCGAGTCGATGACGGCAACGGCCTCCATGGTCTTGTCTGCCTGTGTACCGGTGGCAGTGAAATAAGCCAGAGGCTCCTGGGCGTGCCGGGCCAGACTCGTCGTGAGAATTTTTCCACCAGTGGAGTAGGCCAGCGAACGGAACTCACGTACGTTCTGGAACAGTACTGACGACATGCCACCGCTGAAATACTCCTCCCATAGTTTCAGTTTGGTGCGCTCCTCTGCTGTAGGCTGGGGACTGATGCCATCATAACTGATCACATAGTTCTGGCGGGATTTGGGCACGTCGTAGAAGAATACGGTGGGCTCTGAATATTGCTGTAGAGGACGGAAGGTGTCGGCCTTAGGCTTGGTGCACTGAGCAAGAGGCAGCATCTGCTGAGACCATGTAGCGACATCAGCGATAGGCTGTCGTCCGCAATAGAACAGCTCGCAGTCATATTGTTGCAGTTCATGGAAGGCCTCCAACAGTTCGTCGCTCTTCAGGGCCTTGATCTCCTTCTTCGACAGTTGGGTGAGATATTCCGACTTGTCGCCGTAGGCCACCTTACGGAGCACGGGTTTCACGACATCGTCCTTTTGTTTGCCAAAACTCTTACGATCCACCTTGTCGTCATCTTTCAGATCTTTAAGTGCTTCATCATCGCCTTTGGCGGCTTTCAGGAAGTGAGCCAGCAGTTGTAGGGCGGGCTTCAGTTGATGGTCAGGACCCGTCAGGTTAAAACTGAACCGCTCGTCGCCCTGTACCACCTCCATCGTGGTACCAATGTTCTGCCACGCTTTTTCCAACTGCTGTTTCTTCAGTGAGTCGGTACCTAACTGTGACAGATAGTTTGCCAGAACAGCGAGTTTGGGGGTGTTCAGTGTACCGTTCTGATAGCGCAGCGTAAAGGTGAAGATATCGTTGATGGGGTTCTCATTATAATATAAGGTGGTATGGTCGCTCAGTTTCTGGGTCTTGATGTCCTGGGTAAAATCCACAGTTCGTACCTCTGCCTCTTTTACGGGCATCTGTTCCAACTGCTGGGCGAAGGCTGATTTTGCATCTGCGTTCTTCGGCGCAATGGGCTGGTAACCAGGCTGTTTGATGGTCTCCTTGTCTGGTGTGCCGTATTTCTTCGACAGTGTGATATAGTTGGCGCCATAGTATTTCTTGGCGGCTGCCATCACATCGGCTTTCGTGATATGTTTGATGGCTTCGATTCTGTTGAGCACATCCTGCCAGGTCTTGCCTTTCGTGACAATCATCACCAGCATCAGGGCACGTTTGTCGATGGTTTCCAGCTCCTGCTGTGCTTCCAACACCATCTCCTGTTTCAGTATTTCCAACTGTGCCTCGCTGAAGTCACCATTCATCACCTTCTGCAACTGTTCTTTCACGCGTTCCTCGGCGGTCTTCATCTTGCCAAACAGTTTGGGGATGACGATCACAAGTGAGCCAGCGGCATCGTCTAAGGCCATATTGGCGGCTGCTGAAATCTGCACTTGATGTTCGTTGACCAACGAGTCCAGCAGACCTGCTTTTCCATTATAGAGCAGTTTGTTCACCAGTTCGAAGGCGTCAGCATCGGCCTCGTATTCCGTGGGAGCCTTATAGATCAAGGCCTCTGCACCGATGAGGGGGATGGGCAGTTTGATCTCGTATTTCTCGCCTGCCTGGATGTCTGGCATCGGACTATAGCCGCGTTCAGGCACAGGTCCAGTCTGTACGCGTCCGAAGGTCTGTTCCAAAAGGGGTGTCAGCGTGGAGTCGGGTGTGATGTCGCCACAGAGAATCAGGCACATGTTCGAGGCCACATAGTATTTCTTGTAGAACTCAGCCATGTCTGAGAGACGGGGATTCTTCAGATTCTCCGTCGATCCGAGGATGGGGTAGGCGTAAGGCTGTGTCTTGAACACGGCTTTGAAGGCATCATCCATGAGGTTGCCAGTCATCTCGTCAGAGGCACGGTTCTTTTCCTCATACACATTTTCCAGTTCTCCCTGGAAGCCACGGAACACAGGATTCATCAGTCGTTCGGAGTTCAGCCAACACCACTGCTCGATAAACTGCGGCATAAACGAGTTGTAATAAAATGTCAGGTCGTAACTGGTGCCTGCGTTCAGTCCGCTGCCGCCGTATTTCGAGATCAGACGGTTGAACTCGTTGGGGATCATATAGTCGGCAGCCTTCAGACTCAGTTCGTTGATGTGCTGCTGGATCTTGGTGCGCTCAGCCTCATCCTTTGTCTGTGAGAGCAGGTCATACTGTGCCGAGATGCTGTCGAGCCAGGGCTTTTCGGCGGCATAGTCTGTCGTTCCTATCTTATCAGTACCCTTAAACATGATATGCTCGAAGTAGTGGGCGATACCCGTATTGGGGCAGTCCTTGGCGCCAGCCTTTACCACCACGGCTCCAAAGACCTTCGGCTGCGAGTGGTCCTCATTCAGCCACACCGTCATGCCATTACTTAGTTTGAATTCCTTGACTTGCAATTGGGCGTTGACACATAGACTTGTCAAAACCGCTACCAGAACAAAAACACTGCGTTTCATATACCTTATTACTAATTTGGACGTATAATATCTGAAATCGCTTGCAAAGATATAACTTTTCTGTGAAAGAAACAGCAAAAAGAAGGGTTTTTCTTTGATAGTATTAAAGAAATGACTATCTTTGCAGCAGAGAATAAATAGCCAAAAACTATATGAAAATGAAGAAGTTATTGATGACATTAGCACTTCTGGCTGTGGTAGGCAGCGGAATGGCACAGAAGAAGTATCATGATCTGGAGGTGAACGAGGTGAAAGGCCCCGTGAAGTCGGTGACGATGAAGAACTGGGGTAAACCCATTGTTACCTATATCTCGCCAGAGGGTAAGATGGCGTGTGAGAAGATGTCGGATGCTGTCTATGACGAGAACGGCTATCTGCAATCGGTAGTTACGCAGATAGGAGGTAAGAAGAGCATTACTAACACCACCTTTATCTGGGAGGACGGACGCGTGAAGACGCAGATTGCCACGAGGAAGAATAAGAAGGTGATTACCACCAATGTGTATGACGACAGGGGCATCCTGGTGCGCCAGATTATTGACACAGATGGGCACCAAGTGGAGTATGACTATTACGACATCCAGCTTGACGATCATGGTAATTGGATATCGCGAAAGACTAAGGTGGCGGGATTTGAAATCATGTACCCACGCACCATCGAGTATTATGAATAAGAAATCTGATAATAATTCCGTCCTTTTTTGTGGTTCTTTTCGTGGAAAAGTTGTACCTTTGCACCGCAAAAAGAAAACGTACGATTAAATTAGTAATAAGATTATGGCAAAGAAAGCACTTTTGATGATTCTCGACGGATGGGGAATCGGTAAGCATGGTAAGGGTGACGTGATCTTCAATACGCCGACCCCGTATCTCGATTTGTTGACAGCCACTTCGGCTCACTCTCAGCTCCAGGCCTCTGGTGAGGACGTAGGTCTGCCCGACGGACAGATGGGTAACTCTGAGGTGGGTCACCTCAATATCGGTGCTGGTCGCATCGTCTATCAGGATCTCGTGAAGATCAACCGTGCCTGCAAGGACGGTTCTATCATGGAGAATCCTCAGGTGAAGGCCGCCTATACCTACGCTAAGGAGAATAATAAGAAACTGCACCTGATGGGTCTGACCTCTGACGGTGGTGTGCACTCTTCTCTCGACCATCTCTTCAAACTCATCGAGATCGGTAAGGCTTACGGTCTGAAGAATCAGGTGTTTGTTCACTGCTATATGGACGGTCGTGATACTGACCCGAAGAGTGGTAAGGGCTTCATCGAGCAGGTTAGCAAGGTTTGTGCTGATAACGATGCCGCCATCGCCAGTATCGTAGGTCGTTTCTACGCTATGGACCGCGACAAGCGTTGGGAGCGCGTGAAGGAGGGTTATGACCTGATCGTCAATGGTGTTGGTAAACAGGCTACCGATATGGTTGCTGCCATGCAGGAGAGCTATGACGAGGGTGTGACCGATGAGTTCATCAAGCCGATCCACAATGCCAGCGTCAACGGCACCATCGAGGAGGGCGATGTGGTAATCTTTATCAACTTCCGTAACGACCGTGCCAAGGAGATGACCATTGCACTGACGCAGGAGGATATGCCGGAGCAGGGTATGAAGACCATCCCCGGTCTGCAGTATTACTGTATGACACCGTACGATGCCAACTTCAAGGGTGTGCATATCCTTTTCCCGAAAGAGAACGTGGAGGATACCTTAGGCGAGTACCTGAGCAAGCAGGGCAAGAAGCAGCTGCATACCGCTGAGACTGAGAAATACGCTCATGTGACCTTCTTCTTTAATGGTGGTCGTGAGGCTCCCTACGAGGGTGAGGACCGTATTCTGGTTCCCTCTCCGAAGGTGGCTACCTACGACCTGAAGCCCGAGATGAGCGCATACGAGGTGAAGGACAAGTTGGTGGCTGCCATCAACGAGGAAAAGTATGACTTCATCGTGGTGAACTTTGCCAATGGTGATATGGTGGGCCACACTGGTATCTACAACGCCATAGCCAAGGCCGTCTGGGCTGTGGATAACTGTGTGAAGGAGGTGATCGAGGCTGCAAAGGCCAATGACTACGAGGCCATCATCATCGCTGACCACGGTAATGCCGATAATGCCATCAATCCTGATGGATCACCCAACACGGCTCACTCACTGAACCCCGTGCCGTTCATCTATGTCACCAACAACAACTCGGCTACGGTGAAGGACGGTCGTCTGGCTGACGTTGCTCCCTCTATCCTGCACATCATGGGACTGGAGCAGCCTTCAGACATGACGGGTGAGAACCTGATCTCAGACAATAAATAATGAATGTTCAGATAGAACAGAGCTGGAAGCAGCATTTGAATGGTGAGTTCGATAAAGATTATTTTATCGGGCTCACCAATTCTGTTCGTTCTGAGTATTCGCAATATACTTGTTATCCGCCAGGTAAACTGATCTTCAATGCCTTTAACCTCTGTCCGTTCGACCAGGTGAAGGTGGTCATTATTGGTCAGGATCCATACCATGAGCCAGGACAGGCCCACGGACTGAGTTTCTCCGTACAGGACGGTGTGCAGTTCCCGCCGTCGCTACAGAATATCTTCAAGGAAATACAGGCTGACCTCGGTACACCTATCCCACAGTCAGGCAATCTGACGCGCTGGGCCGAACAAGGGGTGCTGCTGTTGAATGCTTCGCTGACGGTGCGTGCTCACCAGGCGAACAGCCACTCTTCCTTAGGTTGGCAGAAATTCACGGATGCTGCCATTCAGGCATTGGCCACGCATCGTGAGCATCTGGTCTATATGCTCTGGGGCGGTTATGCCCGTAGTAAGGCCTATATGATCGACAAGTCGAAGAACCTGGTGCTTGAGAGTGTCCATCCCTCTCCACTTTCTGCCAATCGTGGCGGCTGGTTCGGTCAGCACCAGTTCTCCCGCTGCAATGCCTATCTTCAGGAGAACGGCCAGACTCCCATTCTTTGGTAATCATAATTTCTCATTCCTCATTTCTCATTCCTCATTTCTCATTCCTAATTTCTCATGAAAAATACTCTCCCTCCCATTATCCAAGTCGGCGACGTGCTGCTCTCGTCAGAGATCCTGACGGAGAAGTTCTGCTGCGATTACGAGAAGTGCAAGGGTATCTGTTGCGTGGAGGGAGATGCGGGTGCGCCTGTGACATTGGAGGAAATCGCAGAGATAGAGGAATGTGTGGATACGGTGTGGCAGGATCTCACGGCTTCGGCACAGGCCGTTATCGACAAACAGGGTGTGGCTTATACCGATCAGGAGGGTGACCTCGTGACGAGTATCGTGCGTGGAAAGGACTGCGTGTTTACCTGCTACGATGGCGATAATTGTCTCTGTGCGCTGGAGAAGGCTTATAGGGCGGGAGAGACCCGTTTCTGCAAGCCTATCAGTTGTTCTCTATATCCCATCCGTGAGAAACGTTTCTCCAATGGGAGCGTAGGACTGAACTACAACCGCTGGGATGTCTGCCGTGATGCCATAGAAAAGGGAAAGGCACTCGACCTTCCCCTCTATCTGTTTTTGAAAGAGCCACTGACCCAACGTTTTGGCGAGGCATGGTACAGTGAACTTCTGGATACTGTCAGAGAACTGAAAGACCAGGGCTACCTGTGATTATGACTTGCGGTACTGGGAAGGACTCATTCCCACATGTTCCTTGAAATATTTGCCCATGAAACTCTGGTTGGGGAAGTTCAACTCCTCAGAAATCTCCTTGATGTTCTTCGTAGAGTTACGTAGCAGTACGCGCAGTTCCAGGATGACATAGTTGTCGATCCAATCATTGGGCGTGCGACGGCTGACGTTCTTCACGGTCTCTGACAGGTACTTGGCTGTGATGCAGAGTTGTTGGGCATACCAACTGACGCGCCGCTCCTGCCTGAAGTGGGTTTCTACCAGTTTGATGAACTTCGTAAAGATAACTTCCGCGCGCGTCTGCGGTCTGTCATCCTGTTTCACCCGGTAGATGATGTTACTCAGGTCATAGAACATGGCCAGCAACAGTGTCTTGACAAGGTCTTTCCGGAAGTGGTTGCCCTCATCGCTGATCTTCTGCTTGATCACCTGGAAGTACTCCTTGAAGGTGTCAATCTCCCGCTGCTCCAGACTCATCACGGGATGCTGGCGGGAGAAGAGGAACAGGGCACTGACGTCGCTCACGTTTTGGATGATTTCTCTGAAGAAGTGTACTGACATCATCATGCATAAGCCTTCCATGTCGGGGGAAC
>Ga0265301_10002754_pt1 | contig 19732 bp, 12 predicted proteins | sample AusTroGonzalo_MG_2_FD_193488 | JGI IMG/M metagenome (GOLD analysis project Ga0265301, IMG submission 193488) | Bovine rumen microbial communities from tropical cattle in Woodstock, Queensland, Australia - Gonzalo_04 | ecosystem: Host-associated > Mammals > Digestive system > Stomach > Rumen ... | reverse complement strand
AAACAGTGGTTTTTGACAACAACACAAAGTTGATGTGGCAGCATACTCCCACAATACAATGGATGCTTTGGGGTTACGCAAAAGGTTACTGTAACTCTCTGACTTATGGCGGATACAGTGACTGGCGGTTACCGAGTCCTATAGAATTCCACACTATATCTGACATCAACAAATATGATCCGGCATTTGACACAAACTATTTTCCTGAACTTACCCCACCGACTTCTATTTTTTCCGAAGACGGAATTACAAGTTCAGCACGTTTCTGGACATCACAGGAAGACTATAGTGATCCCGCAAAGGCAAAGGCATATTACATACAATACGGTGATTCTTCATGCTTCAAAGAAACAAAAACAGAAAAAAAATATAATGTAATGTGCGTCCGTGGAAACGAGCTTCCAAAGCCCTCATTCACAACAGAGACCATAAACGGAGATGTCGTTGTAACAGATTCTACTACGAAACTCATGTGGCAGAAAACGACTGTAAACAGATCCTGGGGAGGTGCTTTAAACTACTGTGAAAAGTTAAAATACGCCGGTCACATAGACTGGAGACTTCCCAACAGAAACGAATTGGCTTCTTTGTTAAATTACGACAAATCAAGTGGTCCATATTCCGATTTTCCCGGCATTCCGTCAAAAGGATTTTGGACATCATCTACCTATACGAACGGCTATGGTACCGCTTGGTTAGTAAGTTTCGATCTAGATGGCGGCAGTATTGGTATTCAGAGTCTGGGCTATGCCAGTAAATATACATATCCTGTGAAATGTGTCAGAAACTCGGATACTGAGCCGGTCAACGGTGAAACATGCGCCGAAGCCGGAGGGACATGGAACGAAGAAGAACACAAATGCACAAAAACTGTGGAATGTAGCGGTAAACCCGCAAACAGTGAATGGAGCAGCGAGCACACAAGCTACACAATGGAATATCTTGACCATCAATGGACAGACGAGATTGATGCAAAATATATCGATGATTCCAACGGATACTGCGGCTTCAGCTGTACTGAAAACTATTTCTGGAACGGCGAGGAATGCCTGTGGAATCCGTGTGTCGGCAACCCTTGTCAGGATGTGGAAAATTCAACGGAAGAATGCATTCCGGAAAATGCGGAAGAATATGAATGCATCTGCGAAAACGGATATGTCTGGAACGGTTCTGAATGCAGACACCCTGTTCCTTTGGGCAACATCTGCACGGGTCAGACTTTGTGTTATAAAAATCCGGAATGTCCGGCAGAAGGTGAAGACCTTTTCGGACAGGATGCACAGTACACGAGCAAATGCACGGCACAGAGTTTCAACCTTAAGACGATTTTTAAGCAAACAGTCGTGGTTGACTACAACACAGGCTTGACTTGGGAACAGTCGCCGTCTAAAAACTCATACACTTGGGATGATGCACCGAACCACTGTGCCGATTTGAACAACTCGAATTACGGTGGAAAAAGCAACTGGCGTGTTCCGAATCCTCTGGAATTGCTGACTATCGTTGACAACAGCAGATATAATCCTGCACTGAATTCCAATTTTACAGCATTCAGCGATAAAGTCTGGACATCGAAAGAATATAAAGGCAATACGGACTATGCTTATGTATTTATACCTTATTCCGGAATGTATTACGGAAAAAATTCGGCTGACTACTCGAAAACCTTCCATAAACAGGTTCTTTGTGTCAGCGGAGACGAGATGCAGCCTGCGACATCTGATAATTTTACGACTCAGACAATAAACGAAGCAGTCGTAGTCAAAGATTCCGCAACAGGTTTGATGTGGCAGAAGGAATATACGACAGGCAACTGGGGGTATGCACTTAAATACTGTGAGGATTCGACTTATGCAGACTATTCCGACTGGAGACTTCCCAATAAAAACGAGCTGGCCTCTCTTATAAATTATGAAAAACCTGAAGCCCCTTATTCATATTTTCCTGATATGCCAAACAACACAAGTAACCGTTTTTGGTCTTCAACTACTCATTCATCTGACGATTCCTATGCTTGGGTCGTGTATTTCAAATATGGGAGTGTGGGCGAAACCACTTCGTACATGATCAATAAGAGCAGCGGCAACTATATCAGGTGTGTCCGGAACGCGGAGTAGCGCACTTCTACCGGATAGTTTCCTCAAAAAATGAAAAGTTCCAGAGAGACTTTCCGAAAATACTGTACGCTTGAAGGCTATACTCGCGGAAATCGGTAAATAAAGTTCTGATTTGTAAAAAAATGCAAAAAAATTTATCAATAAAATCAAATAGTTATGAAATTTTTCGGGGGGGTAATTTTTTTTCAATAAAAATCGGATTTTTGGGAACTAAATATATGTGTTTTTGGCGAAGGCCGTATGTTTTTTAACTTTATGGAGGTTGTTATGAAAAAATCACTTGTTTTGGTTGCAATGCTTGCAGTGGCAACAACACTTTTTGCTGAAACTGAAATGGTTTCATGCGAATCGGATCTTGGAAAATGCACTTACACGCTTTCTGATGATTCATTCAGTAAGAACTGTATTTGCCGTGATGAGACCGAATTTAATGATTACGAAGACGGAACTATCGAATCGACTCTGCCGACAGACGATGAATGTGATGCGGAACTTAAAAAAGTCTGCAAAGATGCCGGTATCAAATGTGAAAATGAAAAAGGAAAATGCACTGTTAAACCGAACGGCAAATATGAGTGCGTCTGCACTAACTTTCAGTGGATACCTGCCGGAAACGGCGTTTTCAGTGATGAAGGATGCAACACAATTCTTGCAGAAATCTGTGAAAACGAAACTATGACTGCAAGAAAAGTCTGCAAAGAAGAAGAAGTTCGCAATGCATGTGTTTCTTATTTTGAGAAAATCAAAAACACCTGTTTTGAGCCTATTAACGACATCGACGACATTCTTGATGCTCCGCTCGATTATTCAGATTTGACGGCACTTGAAATTGCAGATTGCTGTCAGTATGAAGAGTATAGAAACGAATACAAAACCGAATTTGAATGTCTTGAAGCGTCTGGAACATGCAACACATGCGTTGATATGCCTTTTGACGAGGGCGAAGAGGGCAAAGGCGACGCCGCAAATACCGAAGCCCCGACAACCGGTACAACACCTGAAGATACTGCTGACGGTGATTCCACTCCCGCAACCGATTCTGAAGCAACTGCTGAAAAAGAAGAAAGCAAATCCGACGGCTGTTCGATGCTGTTTATCTAAAATTGCGAGCAAGTCTATCCGAAAAAATCAGAAATTTTTTTCTAATTTTTATTCTAAAAGTCTTGACATTGAGATTAAAATGCGTAAAATATTAGGTGCAAGTAACTCAGTGTGCTTGCTTTGCGTTGATCCAAAGTTCTGGGCTGGCATCCAGTCCTTTGGGGAGCTCTAGAGGGTTCGGCATTCAGCCACAAGCCAGCAAATAAAATGTCATTAAATGCTTGCTTCCCGCAAGCATTTTTTTTTGGAGTTAAAAGGTGGATGCTTTATATAACGCGGCTTTTCTCTTTAAAAAACTGCTTGATACCGAGTATGTTTTTGTTCTCGGTAAAAAGAATGTCAAAGCAACAATTCATCTGATTTTTCACGATACGAATTTCTATCATCTTGCCGGATTGCAGCATCTGGAAGATATTGCGCATTTGAGAAGAAACAAGAAGGAAATTTTCGAGAAAATACTTAATCGGCAGATAAAAATTGAGGATCTTCAAAAATCACGGTTTTACAAAGATATTGAAAGAAGAGTCGCTGCGCTGTCGCTATAGCCGTCTTTGCTGGACAGCAACGAGACCATTTTCAAATATAATAAGGAAAGAAACTGTTTTTCTCTGATAGATGCGGATTATCTGCTTGAAAATACATCAGATAAGCAAACTCTCTATACTTTTCTTGCAAAATACCCAGATAACAATTTTTTCTGCCGTTCTTTTTTTCCGAAAGAGAAAAAAGATTATTCAATAGGGCAGACAAGATGGACGCTGCTTTCTAAGAAAAAAATCAATAAATCAGCAAATACGGAAGAAATCTTGTTCCTGCATAAGAATTTTAAAGGATAAGTCTGTAAAAAATTTGTCAATAAGATCAAATGGTTATAAAGCTTTTCGGGGGGGTAATTTTTTTTCAATAAAAATTGGATTTTGTGTAACTAAATATATGATTATTTGTTTTTTTTTGATGGAGGTTATTATGAAAAAATCACTTTTTTTGGTTGCTGTTTCAGCGGTTTTCATGTTTTTGAGCTGTGGGGGTAGCAACAACGGTTCGGAAAACGAAAACGGTTTCGAAGCTGTCGATGTAGGCGAATGCCGTCAGGCAGAACCGGCTATTTCTTTTAGGGACAGAATTTATACGGAAAAAGAAGATTACTATTCCTGCAACGAGTATGTCGAAGTTACTGAAACAAAAGACAAAACCATTAAATTCAACTGGTTTGGCGAGATGCACTGCGGTTATGACTGGGAATACGGCTACAAAGTCGCTGGAATTGAGGAAAATGTTCTCAAAGTCAACATTCTGGAGCGTGATACCGATCTTGATTTGGCAGCAGGATGTGATGATTGCTGTTATCTTATGCCGATAGAATACACGGTTTCAACCGCAGAAGAAATAGAATCAATCAAAGCAATCGAAATCAATTACGAAGGTAAACACCACAAAGCTTCTTTCGAAATAAATTAATGGCTGCTCGATGCTGTTCATCTAACAGAATCAGCCTTCGCATAGAGGGTTTTTCTGCCTGCTCCTATCCGGATCAGGGTCCCGTCGTCAACAAGTTTTTTCAAAGCCGATTCCACCGATGAACTGCCCAGACGCGGACATCCGGCAAGGACTTCCTGCTTTGAAAACTTTCCTATTTTATCGAGAGCATAAGCCTTTACAATATCGTAAGATGTGCTCTTTGCACCTGAATCATTAACGATTTTAACTCTTTTTTCAAATTCGCGGTAACACGAGAGAATTACTCCGAGCATATATTTTATAAACGGCTTCGGGTCGTTTTTCCCGTCGTGCCAGCCCTCATCAGCTTTCTGGAGAGCGTCATAGTATGATTCTTTTGTTTCGGCGATAGCTTTTTCGATACTGATATACTGTCCTACAAGATAGCCGCTCCGGTACAAAAGCAGCAGCGTCAGAAGTCTGCTCATCCTGCCGTTGCCGTCGTTGAAAGGATGCACACAGAGAAAATCCAGAATAAAACATGGAATAAGGATAAGTTCATCCACAATTTCCCTGTCAAGTGCCGACTGATAATTTTCGCATATCATATTTATCGCATCCGGCGTTTCATAGGGTTCAAGCGGCTTGAACAAAACGACCTTTTCGCCGTTTTCAAGCAGCATGTCTATCTCGTTTGGCGTGGTCTTGAACTGTCCGCCGTAAGAATAATTCGTGTATTTCAACAAATCTCTGTGCATCTGAAGGATGTAGCTGCTCCGAACCGGAAGCATATCGTAATTTTCATGAACAAGATTGAGCACATTGCGGTAGCCGAGAATTTCCTCTTCATTCCTGTTCTTCGGCGTGGTCTTGTCAGTCACAAGCTGCTTCAACCGGCTGTTGGTAGTTATAATTCCTTCGATCCTGTTGGAAGCCTCGGTGCTTTGAATTTTTGCGATTTCTGTCAAACGGTTCAGTTCAACAGGTTTCTGGCGAAGAAACAGATCCTGTTTGCCCTTGTATTCATGGATTTTGGAAATATACGACAGAATTTCGTTATCCCAAGTCCTGTCCGCCAGATAAGTGTAGTCAAATGATCTCATTTTCACACCTCCTTTTCTCCCAATCAACAACAATTTTCTCCCAAAACAGTTACGAAATTGGGATAAACTATGCGGTTTTTACTGCATTTTAGAAGAAAATCAATCTTTTTCTCCCAAATTTAACGATGTTTGTGAGAAATAGCATGCTGTTCGATGCTGTTCATCTAATTTCCCGAATTTTTTTTAAGAATCAAAAAATATCTAAGATTTTTGCAGTGAAATCTACTTTGCGTCGGGGCGGTTTACTTTCTGGTGGTAATCTTCTGGTTTATACTGATATTCAAGGTTGAAGCAGGCGAAGCAGAAATCTTCGAATTTGTGGAGGATTTTGCTGAAATCGGCGATCTCGATGTGTTTCAGCGAATCGGCGCCTAAATATTCGCATATTTCGTCGTGGCTTTTAACTGCCGCGATAAGTTCGTTTTTAGTCGGAGTGTCGATGCCGTAGTAGCAGCTTCCGATGACTTTCGGAGAACCGATCCTGATGTGGATTTCCTTCGCGCCGGCATTTCTCAGCATTCTCGTGATTTTGCGGAGAGTGGTTCCGCGGACGATCGAATCGTCAACGAGAACGACTTTTTTGCCTTCGAAGAAGTCGGGAAGGGGATTGAATTTGTGGCGGACACCTTCGTCGCGCTGTTTCTGGTCGGGTTTTGTAAAAGTACGACCGACGTAGTGGTTTCTCAGAAGTCCCATGTCGAAAGAGAGTTTCGCGCTCTGAGCGTAACCTAAAGCAACGAAGTTCGACGAGTCGGGAACTGCCATGACTACTGTGTCATCGCCGAATCCCATGCTTTTATCGTAATCTGCAAGCTGAGCGCCGATTTTTTTACGGACATCGTAGACTTTTTCGCCGAAAACTTTCGTGTCGGGGCGCGAGAAATAGATAAGTTCGAATACGCAGTGCTGCGTTTTGCCGGCGTTGAGAGCGACTGTTACCATCGGTTTTCCTTTTTCGAGCCTGATGATCTCGCCGGGGCGCATTTCTCTTATCATTCTTGCTCCGACAATGCCGAATGCGCAGCTTTCAGACGCGAGAACAATGCCTTCTGACGGGATTTCACCGTTTAAATCAGCTTCGTCGTCGAGAGTTCCGATAACGTAAGGCCTGTATCCGTGCGGATCGCGGAATCCGAACATTTTGTCGCGGTAGATGAGTATCGACGAGAAAGCTCCTTTGAGCTGTTTCTGCGCTTCGATTATCGAATCTTCGATCGAAAGTTTCTTGTGAAGAAGGTAGAAAGCGATGAGTCTGCCGATGAGCTCGCCGTCGTTGTCGCTTTTGAAGGTGAAGCCGTAGTCGTTTTCAAGCCATGTGCGGAGTTCGTAGTAGTTGATGATGTCGCCGTTGCTGCAGATCGCGAGATGCGGACCTTCGGGAAGCTCGATCACATGCGGCTGGCTGTTGGTTTCGTCGCTTTTCCCCGCAGTCGGGTAGCGGACGTGACCGATGGCGATGTTTCCGCTGTATTTCTTGAGTATCTCTTCCGTGAGAACGTTCTTTACAAGTCCCATTCCTTTGTAGCAGAAGATGTTTCCGCGCTCGTTTCTTGCTGCCAGACCGCAGCTTTCCTGACCTCTGTGCTGAATCGAAAAAAGGAGTTCGGCAACAAGGGTCTCACTGTCTGAAACATTGAAAATACCGGCTATTCCGCACACTTTAACCTCCAAAAAAAAGAAAAAACGCGCGACTCTACATATAAAAAAATCTTTTTGCAAGATAAAAAATTTGAGTATAATTACCAGCTTTGAGTTTATAGAACTTAATTTTTGAAAAAGCGAGGAGGCTGAAATGAAAAAAAACTTATTGTTAACTATGCTTGTTTGTATGCTGTTTTTCTTTGCGGCATGCGGCGGCGGCGGAAAAAAATCGGAAGAAACAAGTGATGACGATTCCGATACTTCGGATACCGAAGTGACGGATGACGGTGACTCGGAACCGACAGAACCAACTGAATCAACGGAACCGACTGTAGAACCGACGGAACCGACGGAACCAACTGAACCTACGGAGCCGACGGAACCGACTGAGCCTACAGGGCCGGACATGCTCAAGTGCGCTGAACTTCCTGCTTTGTCGGGCAAAACCTGCGAGGTTGCTGCCGGAAACGGTGCTAAGCTTCTCAAAGGTAACATTCTTGTCGGCGACAAGATCCTGCAAGGCGGCGAACTTCTGGTTTCAAAGGATGGAATCATCCTCTGCGCAGACTGCTCCTGCTCGGACAAGGATGAGGCATCCGGCGCGACAGTAATCACATGCCCGAACGCTACGGTTACTCCGGCACTTATCAACGGTCACGACCACATAACCTATTCAAACAATTTCCCCGGAAGTTGGGGAGAGGAGCGTTTTGACCACCGCCACGACTGGAGAGTCGGAAAAAACGGTCACAGCAAAATTTCCACGAACAACAATGCAAGCAAGGATTCCGTCAAATGGCTTGAGCTCCGCCAAATGATGGCCGGAACGCTTTCGATCGCAGGCAGCGGCTCGTCGGACGGACTTTTGAGAAACATTGACAAGAATTTTGCAGGTTCTTTGGGACTTGGCGGAGTTGATGTTTATTATCAGACTTTTCCTCTCGGTGATTCAAACGGAAATACTATCGAAAGCGGCTGCGGCTACAATTATAAGGATTCAGAGAGTGCTCTTAAGAACGACTGCTACCTTCCGCATGTTTCCGAAGGTATCAACAAGGCGGCGAGAAACGAATTCCTCTGCCTTACAGGTCAGCAGGAAGGAGGAATCGACCTTGCAAAAGAAAACTCTGCTTTTGTTCACTCTGTCGGTCTTGTAGCGGCTGACGGCAAAGAACTTGCAGAGAGTCAGACAGCAGTGATCTGGTCTGCGAGAACCAACATTTCGCTTTACGGCAATACCGCGCCTGTCACGATGTTTGACAATCAGGGCGTTCTTATCGGTCTCGGAACAGACTGGATATCAAGCGGTTCGATGACCATTCTGCGTGAGCTTGCCTGTGTTGATTATCTCAACCAGAATCACTTCGGAAAGCATTTCTCTGATTACAAGATCTGGAGAATGGCAACTATCAACAATGCGACAGCTTTGAGAGTCATAGATGTAGTCGGAACTATCCGTCCCGGCCTGGTTGCAGATATCGCGGTATTTGACGGAAATGGCGCAGACAACGCTTACCGCGCAGTCATCGAAGGCCACCCGAGCAAGGTCGCGTTTGTGCTTCGCGGAGACAAAGTTCTTTACGGTGACGAAAACATCATAACTGCGCTCGATACGACTAGTGAGTGCGAAGCGCTCGATGTCTGCGGTACGGCAAAGAAGCTCTGCATCAAGTCGGATATAGGCAAAACCTATGCAGCTTTGAAGGATGCCGCTTCATCCGAGTATCCGCTTTTCTTCTGCGGCGAACCTGAAAACGAGCCGACATGTGTTCCGAAACGTACTAGGAGCGAAGATGAGTCTCATCCTTACTCCGGCACGAAAGACGGAGACAAGGACGGCGACGGAATTGCTGACGCTGATGACAACTGCCCCAATATTTTCAACCCGATCCGTCCGGTTGACGGCGGAAAACAGGCTGATTCTGACGGCGACGGAATCGGTGATGCCTGCGATAAGTGCCCGCTTGACAAAAACAACAGCTGCGATAAGGCTCTTGCAACTGATGACAAGGACGGCGACGATGTGATCGACTCGCTTGACAACTGCCCGTTCGTCGAAAATCCTGACCAGCTGGACAGCGACGGTGACGGTCTCGGCGATGCCTGCGATGTCTGCCGGGAGACAGCAAACTACTTCGGTGCAGCCTGCCTGGTTACGATTTATGACATCAAACAGGGCAATATCGAGACTGGAAACAACGTTAATGTTGAGGGAATAGTTACTGCGGTAAAGGATAAAAACTTCTACATCCAGGTTCCGGAAGCTTCATGGGATCCTGAGCTGAAGGAGCGTTTCAGCGGAATTTACGTATACAACGCCAAATCTTCACCTCATACCGGCGATATCGTCACGGTTGAGGGAAATCTTACTGATTACAACGGTCTTCTTGAAATCCAGAATGCGACTGTCTCTGTAAAATCAAGCGGCAACACGCTTCCTGATTTTGTTGTTGCCGATCCTGCGAAAATAAAGGACGGCGGCGAACTGGAGGATGCATACAACGGCGTTCTGGTCAAGGTTGAAAACGTAACCGTAACCGAAGCTGCCGACAAATACAATGTTTTCGGCGTTGCGGACGGGCTCAAGGTCGATGATGATCTGTACAGCTATACAAATCCGGAAGTCGGCTCATTCTTTAATTATCTGAGCGGTGTTCTGACCTACACCTACAGCCATTCGAAGATCCTTCCGAGATCGGCAGATGATTTCGGTATCGATCTCTGCAGAAATGCCGGATGCGACGCTTCTTACTCCGAGTGCAATCCTAATACCGGAAACTGTGACGCGCTTCCCGGATTCTGTGTCGGAAACGGCGACTGTGAAACCGGTTATGTCTGCAATGCAACAACGCATACCTGCGAGGTCAAAACATGCACCGGCGACAGTGACTGTGACACTTACGAAAAGTGCGGCGAAGGCGGTGTCTGCGAACTTCGCGAAGGCAGGTGCCTGCACAACACTGACTGTGCTGCAAACGAGTTCTGCAACACTTCATATGAGTGCGAAGAAACCAAGATAATTATGAACGGCGGCTTCGAAAGCTGGACTGACGGTTCTCCTGATTACTGGAACGGTTCGACAACGAACATCGCTTCAGGTAATGTAGCTAAAGAAACGGAAACCGTCCATTCCGGAACTGCGGCTCTGAAACTTGTCGGGATAAAAAGTGATAATAAGAGATTTGCCTCTAAGTCAATCTCTCTTGATGCCGGAACCTATTCCTGTGAATACTACGCGCTAGGAACGGCTTCTGTCGGTTCAAGAGTTTATTATAACAGTGGTTATGCCGGTTCGATTACCTATAAAGAACTTTCATCATCATGGCAGAAAGTGACGTTCAATTTCACACTTGAATCAGCCGTAACTGATTTGGAATTCCTGTTTTATGTTAAGGCAGCTGCAACCGGGGACTATGTCATAGTTGACGACGTTTCCTGCACTCAAAATTAGTCCTCTCACCGTTTTCTCAAAATAAATTCAAGCAAAAATCCACTTTTAAAACTTTTTTAATCTGATTGGCTATTGTAAAAAATTTTTACAATGATTTCGTTGAAAAATCTAATAAAATCCAGTTGTTATCTTGGCATGTTTTTTGCTTGTTCTTGCCGATTTTTTGTTGATTTGACTTGGGAAAAAAGATGAAAGGAAACGCTTGTTACAGTAGAACCGAAAGAAATTTTGCATCAAATTTTATAGAGGATCTTGAACCTTATTCGCCGATTTCGAGCCGCGACAAAATCGTTTCCGGTCTTGCGAACTGCGATCTTCCGCCGTTGAAACTTGACTGGAACGAATCGACGCTTCCGCCGTCAGTTGCAGTTAAAAACGCGATAATAAACGCTCTTGCATGCAACGACAATCTGCTCAACTGGTATCCTGAGCTTTCAAGCAAGGAGCTCCGCCGCAAACTTGCAGCTTATTCAGGGCGTGCGATGGAAGAAATCCTTGTCACAAACGGCAGTGACGACGCGCTCGACCTTATCTGCAAGGTTTTCCTCGATCCGAAAGACGAAGTTGTTGTTCCTTTCCCGACCTATACTCACTTCCTGACATATATCCACACTCGCGGCGCAGTTGTCAAAAAGGTCGAAACACCTGATCCGTTCAAACCGGACATCGCTTCGGTCCTTGAAAATGTAACTCCGTCAACAAAGATGATCTATGTCGTAAATCCGAACAATCCGACGGGTGTTCTCCTGTCAAAACAGCAGATTGCGACGCTCTGCTCGATCGCAAGCCACTGCATTGTTATCGTCGACGAGGCTTACTACGAATTTGCCGGCGAAACGGTTCTCGATCTCATTGATACTTATCCGAACCTGATCGTTACGAGAACTTTCTCGAAAGCGTGGGCTCTTGCAGGGCTCAGAGTCGGTTATCTCCTCACGAATCTTTCGCTCATTGCAGAGCTTTCGAAGGTTCTGAACCCTAAAAGTGTCAGCGTTCTGGCACAGGTTGCGGCGACTGCAGCTCTCGATGACAAACAGTATATGGAAAAATACGTAACCGATGTCAAAAACAGCAAACTTGCGATGCTTGATTTCTTCCGCAAACGCGGAATCACAGCTTTCGACAGCAAAGCGAACTACATCATGGTCCAGCATCCGCATCTGCCGAAACTCCTTGAAGAAATGGAAAAAGAGAATATTTTTGTCCGCGACAGAAGCTCCTTCAAAATGCTTCCCGGCTTCTTCAGAGTAACTCTCGGCGACCATCTCCAGACCGAAGACTTCCTTGCCAGAATGGATAAAGTCCTCGAAAGAGTATGACATTTTCCTGAAAAGACTGCCGAAAACGGAAAGTGGCGAGGCTTTGCCTTTGTTGGCAGCAGGGTAATTCCGGTTAAAAATCAGCTTCCATAGTGATTTGTTTGAAAAAATCTGCGTTCCAGATACCGAGTGCGGCAGCGTCTTTTATGAACGGGCGGACATCGTTTTTCGCCTGTTCGTAGTCGATAGCGTCAAAACGTCCGCATAGCAGTTTTTTTGCGTCTTCAACCGTGAAGTCGTCTTCGTTTTTCCACGCTTCCGACTGTACGAGCCGGGCTTTCAGATGGCCGATATTAAGTTTTGTTCCGCGTGAAAGATAAAATATGTAGTCGTATAAATCACGGCCTTTGACGCGGCTTTTCCATGCGCGGCATATCACGGCGTGGACTTTGCCGGCGAAAAGCGACGGCATGTCGTAAAGCGTGATTCCGTAAGGCGAGGGGAGAAGGCGGTATTTGTGTTCGAAATTAGCTCCCTCCGGCGGATTGGTGTCAACTTCAAATTTGATTTTTATTATTTCATCTCCTGCAATTCCGGCTGCTGCGGAATTTGATGCGTAGAAAAGAAGAAAATGTTCTTTGGTATTGCCTTTTAAAAATGCCGAGCGGACAGGCGATTCTCTGGTTTTCCGCTTTTCCGATATTTCGACATTAAGCCCGTATGAAGCGAGTTCTTTTTTCAAGTCAGGAAAATATTCCGAAAGTTCGAAATCAGGATCAGGTGCCGTTAGGGAAAAATCCAGATCTTCCGAAAAACGGTCTAGGCCGTAGAAGATGCGTAACGCGGTTCCGCCGTAAAATGCGGCGTGTTTGAAGAAGCCTGCACGCGAAAGACCGCACAGAACAAGTTCCTGCATGATTTCCTTGACGGCATTTTTTTTGTCAAAAACTGATTCTGCGCTGTATTTTTTCAGCATTTCGGTGACTATCCCGTTCATTTCGTGTTTCTCCGCAGGAATTTCATCAAATATTTCAGGTTGTTGCAGCGATATTTTTCGCCGATCATCAAAATATTGCCGGTATTCAGTTTCGCGAACTCGGTTTCGTCGATCCGCAGATCCTCAAAAAGCATTTTTTCAATATCTTTCTGGCTTGTTACGGGCGGCATGGTGTAGAGTTTGTCGCAGAGCGCCTTTTCCGGTTCCGCGATCTGATAAAAAGAGCCGTTTTCTTCCTTGATGAGGATCCCGAAAGGATATGCTTCGGAAGGGATGTCGCGGTATAGAAAAGTGCCGAAATGATTTTCGTATTTTTTTGACTTTTTCTTTTCAAAAGTGGCCGACGTAAAGGCGTAAACCGCTTCGGGAATGAGGCCGTAACGGGAAAGCGCGAAGTCGAAGGAAAGGTATGACGGGCCGTATATTGCTCCGGCGAGGCAGTATCCCGGTGTGTTTTTGTCTGTTTCGTAGAGTCCGCGTGTCAGATAAAAAATTTCGCCTTTGTCGTTCAACCGCTTGATTTTGCTATGCGGATTGGCGTAATCTCGATATTTTTCCAAAAGCATTTGAGTTGAAATAATCACTATTTTCACCTCCAACTGCAATTTTAATGTATTTGCTGGAGAAAATCAAGATTTTTTATGGCGATAAACGAATTTTTTGCTGATTCAGATTTCCCGGCGGTCCGGCAATTCAAACTATAAATAATTTTCTAAAAATATTTGTATATTATAGATACTTGAGTAATATTCCGCGTCTGATTGTGAAGGGGGATCATGGCGTCGGGACTTTTTAACAGGAATCTGCTTCTTATAGTTTCGGGCGGTATTGCGGCATACAAATCGGTTTATCTTCTTCGCGAATTGGTGAAACTGGGCGCTTTGGTCCAGGTCGTTGGAACTGCTAACTCGCTGAATTTTATTGGAAAATCGACTTGGGAAGCACTTTCCGGCAAAACTCCGCTCTTTGATTCTTTCGAAACTTTTGATTCTTCAAAAATCACCCACATAACGCTGGCTCAGGATGTTGATGCTGTGATTGTTGCTCCCGCTACGGCAAATATTATCGCAAAGGCTGCGTGCGGAATTGCCGATGATCTTGCTTCGACGATTCTGGCTGCGGCGACGGCTCCCGTTCTTTTCGCTCCGGCGATGAATACGGCGATGTTCGAAAATCCGGCGAATCTTGAAAATATCGGAAGGCTGAAAAAACGGAAAAATGTTTATTTCGCAGATCCTGAAAGCGGCTGCCTTGCCTGCGGAACAAGCGGAAAGGGGCGCATGGCCGAGCCTCAGGAAATTATTTTCAAGCTTGAAGAAATTTTCTATCCCGTAAAACACAGCGGCGTCAAATGGCTTGTAACCGGCGGCGCGACGCGGGAATACCTCGATCCGGTCAGGTTCGTGACGAACGGTTCTTCGGGAAAAACCGGTTTTGCGGTTTCGGAAGCGGCTTTGAAATCTGGCGGAGATGTCACTTTCATCGGTGTGAATACCGAGCCGCAGTTCAACCCTGGATATTCGCTGATAAAAACCGTGACTGCAGCCGAAACTGCGGAAGTTGTCGAAAAAAACGTGAAAGATGCCGATATTTTCGTTATGAGCGCGGCTATTGCAGACTATTCGCCGAAGAAAAGCTCGCAGAAGATCAAAAAGGGCGAAAATTCGGTTACGGCAGAGTTTTTCAGAACGACTGACATCCTTGCCGGATCGGTCAACTGGACGAAACCGGGCGCTGTGAGAATCGGTTTTGCCGCTGAAACAGAGAATCTTGAAGAAAACGCACGGAAGAAACTCGTGAAGAAAAATCTCGATTTTGTCGTGGCTAATCAGGTTACGACTGAGTTCAATCCGTTCGGCGCCGACACGAACACGGTAAAAATCGTTTTCGCGGACCGCGTGGAAGAGTTTAAAAATATAGAAAAATCGCAACTTGCCGATACTATTGTTAAAAATGCCTTAAATTTTTATGAGGTAAAGCGCAATGGCAGAAAAAACGAACGATAAAAACCTGACTTCGACTCAGGAAGATTACCTCGAGGCGATCCTTGAGCTTACCGAAAAAAGAGTCGTAGCGAGAAACATGGAGCTTTCGAGCAAGCTCGGTGTCCGCCGTGCTACGGTCACGAGAGCACTCAAACTTCTGACGCAGAAAGGGCTCGTCAACCACGAAATGAACGGGTATGTAACTCTGACGGACGAAGGAAAGGCTATCGCTCAGGATATTCTCGCAAGACACGAGCTTTTCAGGCATTTTTTCCGCGACATTCTCAATCTTGAAGAGGATGAGGCTGACGAAATAGCCTGCAAGATCGAGCACACTGTTTCGGGAAATGCTCTTGCAAAGTTCAGGCTTTTCATAAAACGTGCCGATGAATGTGAAGGTAAATGCCCGAATTCACTTAAATTAAAGAAGGAAGAGGGAGAATGATGGAAAAGGAATTTCTCCCTGGTGAAACAGTTGTTCTGGCAGGCGAAATTTCGCCGTACCTTTTTCTGATAAAGCGGGGCGGTGTTAAACTTGAAGGAAACGGAGAAACTTTTTTTCTTTCCGAAGATGATTTTTTCGGCGAAGAAGGGTGTTTTTTCGGAAAACCTGCTCAGTTTAATGTGACTGCCGGCGAAGAGACGCTTCTGGAACTTATGGAAAATACCGAAGCCGAAGAGTTTTTTGCCGGAGATCCGAAGGCTGCATTCACTCTTTTTATAAAAAATTCTGCGAAAGCGAACGAAAAAGAGGAACCTTTTAACGAAATCAGTCCTCAGCATATAAAGCTGGTAGCCGGTGTTCTGCCGTATGTCGTCGAAAAAAGCGGCATCGATCCGGTTTATGAAGTTGATCTGGATCTTGAAACCCTTGCGGCTCAAATTGAACTGTCAACTGATAAGTTGCTGAATTTGTTGAATTTATCAAAAATGTTCGGCTATGTTTCGTTTGCCGAAGGAAAGATTCTGACCTGCGGAAAGGATAAGCTGGCGGCACTGTTTAAAAAATATAACAGGGAGAAGATTTTTGCCGGAGCAAAAGGCGAAAAGGGGTCGGGAGCAGTATCGTTTCTGAATGTTGTGAATAACAAAAACAATATATAAACTTTGGAAAAGGTGGTTACAATGAAAATCGTATGTCCTCACTGCAATACGAACTATCAGATAGACGATTCGAAAGTTCCGGAGAAGGGACTTCCGGTCAAATGTTCTGTCTGCGGAAACAAGTTCAGAGTTTTTAAGGAAGAGAAACCTGAATCCCCGAAAGAGGAAGAGATTCAGGAAAATAAAAACTCTTCCGATATGGATGCTCTTTTCGATTCTATGCCGTCAAACAACAATAAGGCGGCTGATGATCTTGATGCCCTGCTTGGCGGTGATTTCAGTCAGAAGCAGCATGACGAAGCTCCTCAGGATGAAGAAAAACCTGAAGAAAACGACGGAATAAAAATAACTTCCTACCATGAAGAGATTTCGGATACGGCTCATTCTTCCGACGCGGAAAGCGTTTCTTTTAAGGAAAATGTAATGTCTGATCTCAATCTTGCGAACGACCGTTTCGACGAAGACGACGATCTCTTCTCTGATGTTCCTCAGAAAGAGGCAGGGGCCGGAGCCGGCGCGGAAGCAGATTCCCTGTTTTCCGATGATCCGCAGAAAAGTGCTTCAACAGATGATTTTGACGATCTTTTTTCAGATCAGCCTGCCAAGAACGATGCCGGCAGCGCCAAGAAACAGCTGGAAGGTGACGATCTTTTCGGAGATGACGGAAACGATGATCTTTTCAGCGATGTTTCTGATAACAAAGACGGAAACTCCGGGGACAGCACGGACGATTTTCTGAAAGAGCTTTTCGGTGATGCACCGGCACCAAAAAAACAGGAAAGTCAGAAGATTTATTTCAGAAACAAAAAGACAGGCAAAGTCATCGGTCCGGTTGATGAATCCCAGGTGACTGACCTTATGGTGAACGGAGATATTACTGAAGACGACGATATCAGTTACGACGGTGTAAGCTGGAACGACGGGGATGCACCTTCTTCCGCTCCGCAAAGTTCAGACTCTTCTTCGTCAGAGTTTTCTCTCGGTTTTGATCAGGCGGAAGATTCGATGGATTCTCTCATTTTTGAAGAGGGAACCTCCATCAGCAAAGAAAGCGTTTCAGGAGAGATCAATCTGGAAGAAGATGTCAGCAAAGTCGAGCATGTCTATATTCCTGATGAATTTAACGACACAATGACAGGTGTGCCGACAGGAAAACCGAAAAAAGCGAGAAAACGCGGCGGCAGTTCAGCTTTGTTTTATGTCGCGACCTCAATTGCAACTCTTGCGATCCTTGCGATCGTTGCCGGCGGAGCATATTACTTCTATACCAAACGCAACAATTCTGCCGATATTCTCGACAATATAAGCGAGCAGATAGCGGTAAATACAGGAACTCTGGCCGATGTCAGGGATGCTCTCGATAAGGATACGCCGGAAGACTACATCAACAGTATCGGCATTCTGAAACAGTATATAAAACCGGACGATTCTGCTCCCAGCGCTGTCGGTCTTGACGGTCAGGTAAAGATGAATTTCCTTATTTCGTACAACAGGCGAATCGAATCCTCTTCTTCGATAAACGAGAAGATTTCGGCTGCAATGAAGAAGGCTCAGGGCAATATCGACCTTGTCAAGGCGAAAGCGCTTTATCTTTACGAACAGAAGCAGTACGACGAAGCTGCGGAACTTCTTCAGCCGTTTACCGACAAGAACGATCAGGAGGTTTTCTACATTCTTGGTTTGATTGCAAGCGGAAAGAACGATCTTGAAAAAGCTGAAAATTTCTTCAACACCGGTTTCATTCAGGGCGGCGGCAAAAGTGTCAAAATCATGTATGCTCTTGCCAATATGAAGTATCAGAACGGAGATACACAGTCGGCAATGGCGTTCATCAACAGAATAATTTCGGAATCTCCGAACTACATCAAGGCGTATCTGCTGAAATCGAAGATACTTATGAACAGCGACAACAAACTTGCCGAAGCTGAAAAATTTCTTAAAAACATAGACAATAATGTTATTGCAAAGGCTGATGATTCGCAAAAAGCTGAATATTATCAGATGCTTGCAAGTATTTCTACGAGAATGGGTGCATTCAAGGAAGCTATAAAATACTACGAAAAAGCGGTCGAAATAAACCAGACAGATACCGAAGCCATCACGAAAATCGCCGATTTCTATGTCCAGATTTCCGATTCGACGAAAGCTATGGAATACTATGATTTGGCTCTGAAAATCGATCCGAAACACTCTGCTTCGATAATCGGAAAAACCGAGATCTACGTTCTGCTCGGCCAGAAGGAGAAAATATATCTTGAACTGGCAAAACTCGATATCAAAACTCTGACGAATCCGCAGCTTCTGGCGAGAGTCGCGAAGATTTATTCGAATATCGGCGACAAGGCAAAGGCTATAGAGTTCTACAACCTGGCGATCAAATCAGATCCGTCCTATGTCGAACCCTATCTTGCCAAGGCGCATATTTTACTGGTTGATTTCAACAAGGTGAAAGATCTTGAGCAGATTCTTGTTGTTCTTGAAAAACTCGGAAAAGACAGATATCCGTATCATCTGGTAAAGGCGATAATCGACCACAAAAACGCTGATTACAAGAGTGCGGCAGAACATTTCAGACAAGCTGACGAAAAGAATTCCGCCGGAGACGAAAGAGTTTACTTCTTCTACGGAGAATTTCTCAAAGACCAGCGGAAATATGCCGAAGCGACCAAAATGCTTTCAAGGGCTCATAAGATAAATCCGGGGAACTACGATTATATGCAGTCTTATGTGGACAGCCTCGAAAAAGAGAAAAAATGGCAGACTGTCATATCGCTGCTTGAGCAGAAAACTTTTGTTGAAAAGAGAATGTATAAAAGTTATGTTTCGCTTGCGAATTCCTATTTCCACATAAAGTCGTATGAAAAGGCGCTGAACACGATAAACAAGGCGCTTGAACTCGATTCGCAGAAAACATCGATATACTATCTCAAAGCAAAGATTCTCTACACGATGGAGCGTTATCCGGAAGCTGAAAAAGAAATTGATACCGCTGTCGTTCTCGACATGAAAAGTTTCGACAACTATGTGCTTTATGCGAAGATTCTCTCAAAACGCGGCGATTTCAAAGGCGCGGTCGAAAAGGTCGAGGCAGCTGAAAAAATCGATCCTGATGATCAGGAACTTCTTCTGATGAAAGGCGTCATATACAAAAATCTTGATGAATATTATAACGCTCTCAAATATTTCAACAAAGTCACAGACAAATCTTTGTTGAAAGAGGCTTATCTCGAGATCGGGGAAAGCTATCGCCAGCTGGGTAAGAACGGCAAAGCGATGGATTATCTCAAAAAAGCTGAAAAATCGGGTAACCGTGCGGCCGTCAAGCTGCTTGCTGGAATATACTATGACTCAGGCGATACAAATAAAGCGATAAATTACTACAAAAAAGTTCTTGCGAACGATAGAAAAGATGTCGATTCGATGAGTAAACTTGGCTATATCTATAAGGAAAAAGGTGATTTGCCAACAGCTCTCCGCTATTTCCAGCGCTGTATTAAATATACAAATGACTACAACGAAAAAGAGATGCTGCAGAAC
>Ga0265301_10002753_pt1 | contig 19734 bp, 21 predicted proteins | sample AusTroGonzalo_MG_2_FD_193488 | JGI IMG/M metagenome (GOLD analysis project Ga0265301, IMG submission 193488) | Bovine rumen microbial communities from tropical cattle in Woodstock, Queensland, Australia - Gonzalo_04 | ecosystem: Host-associated > Mammals > Digestive system > Stomach > Rumen ... | reverse complement strand
GGGTAGCCGTAGTTGCCCTTGCCGTACAGGCGGTTGCCGTCCGTCTGGTCCTTGACGGTTACATAGTCGTCGATGAGCTCTCCTTTCATCGGCCTCATGTAGAGGTCCAGGATTATATATTCTGCTGGGGGCCGGTTGTTGATTATTCCATCGGTCCATCACGTACTTTCTACAGCCGTTCGAAACAACAAATACATACATTTTTATAGAAGTTCTGGTCTATTATCGACTAGTGAACTAACGGTTAACAACCGAGTGATCAACATGAACGACATCGACGAGCTGCTATCAATCATAGAGAACCCGACGAGGAGGAAGATCCTGGAGTACCTCACGAGAGAGCCCAGCTATCCCCTCCAGCTGTCCAAGGACCTTGGTATCAGCCAGCAGGCCGTCATGAAGAATCTGGCACTGATGGAACAGACGGGGATGCTGATGAGCTATCCCGAGGTCAGCAACAAAGGTCCGTCGAGGACGGTATACGTCCCCAAGTCCCAATTCACCCTGGTGATAGACCTCCACGACAACATGTTCACCGCACGCCTCATACCGGCGGACGATGACGTGAAAGAGGAAGCGGACATCGAGGGGATGGACGAGGCCATGGAGCGCATCAGACAGATAGATTCGCAGATCGAGGAGTTGGACCGGCAGCGTTCAGCGATGCTGAAAGAGCGCAATTCCATAATGGCATGGCTCAACCACGCGATACGCCAGGTGGAGGATCCGGAGAAGAGGAAGGAGCTCTACAGCAGATTGGACGATAACGAAGAGAAGGAGGCCTGAAGATGGTTAGCGAGAAAGCAATCAAAGTAGCGGAACTCAGGGCAGGCGAGACCGGAAGAGGCATCGCCAGGATGGACCCCGAGCTCATGACGATCCTCGGCATCAGGGTCGGGGACATAGTCCAGATAGACGGTAACAAGAAGACGGCCGTCAAGGTACTGGAAGGTTACCCCGAGGATGCGAACAGGGGTATCATTAGGATCGACGGTTCCACCAGGCGCAACGCCGGGGTTTCCATCGACGAGCGCGTCGCAGTGAAGAAGATCACCGTCAAGAACGCGGAGAAGATCACCTTCGCCCCCTCGGACCAGCTGAGGCTCCAGGGAGGAGAGGACTATCTCAGACAGGTCCTCGAAGGAAGGGCCCTCTCCAAAGGAGACGCCATATCCCTGAACATCATGGGAAACAAGATGGACATGATCGTGACTGCATTCTCTCCGACGGGGGATGCTGCGATAATGTCACCCAAGACGCAGGTGAAGATCTCAGACAAGCCCGCTGCGAACGGCGACGTCCCCAAGGTATCCTACGACGATATCGGAGGATTGGGAGACGCGGTGAAGAAGATCAGGGAGATGGTCGAGCTTCCGCTCAGGCACCCCGAACTCTTCAAGAGGCTGGGCGTCGAGGCTCCCAAAGGAGTGCTGCTCCACGGACCACCGGGAACCGGTAAGACAATGCTGGCGAAGGCTGTCGCAGGTGAGACCAGCAGCAACTTCATCACCATCGGCGGACCGGAGATCGTCAGCAAGTTCTACGGAGAGTCCGAAGGCAAGCTGAGGGAGATATTCAAGGAAGCGGAGGAGAACGCTCCCAGCATCATATTCATCGACGAGATCGATTCCATCGCGCCCAAGAGGGACGAGGTCAGCGGGGAGGAGGAGAGGCGTATCGTCGCCCAGCTGCTCTCGCTGATGGACGGTCTGAACGCCAGGGGAAAGGTGGTGGTCATCGGTGCCACCAACAGGCCCAACGCGATTGATGAGGCCCTCAGGAGACCCGGAAGGTTCGACAGGGAGATCGAGATCGGTATCCCCGACAGGAACGGACGCTACGAGATTCTTCAGATCCACACCAGGGGAATGCCTCTGGCAGATGACGTCGACCTGTGCTGGCTCGCGGACAAGACCCACGGTTACGCAGGTGCGGATATCTCCGCATTGACCAAGGAGGCCGCCATGGCCGCGCTCAGAAGGGTGCTGCCCGAGGTCGATCTGGAGGCCGAGGAGATCCCCAGGGAGGTCCTGAACAACATCCTCGTGACGAAGGACGACTTCAAGAACGCCCTGAAGGACATGCAGCCCTCGACCATGAGGGAAGTACTGATCGAGAAGCCCAACGTCAAGTGGGAGGACATCGGAGCACTAGAGTCCGCCAAGCAGGAGCTGAAGGAAGCTGTGGAATGGCCGCTGAAGTACGGTAAGGTGTTCGAGCACATGAACGCCAAACCTCCGAAAGGAATCCTGCTGTACGGTCCTCCGGGAACCGGAAAGACCCTGCTCGCAAAGGCTGTAGCAACGGAATCCGAAGCGAACTTCATCTCGGTGAAGGGACCGGAGTTCCTCAACAAATGGGTCGGAGAATCGGAGAAGGCCGTGAGGGAGACCTTCAGGAAGGCCAGGCAGGCATCGCCCTGTGTGATCTTCATGGACGAGATCGATTCCATCGCGCCCGAGAGGGGAACCGGAGGCGACAGCAACGTCACCGAGCGTGTCATCTCTCAGATGCTCACTGAGATGGACGGTCTCGAGGGACTGAGCGATGTGGTCGTCATAGCCGCGACCAACCGTCCCGACATAATGGACCCTGCCCTGCTGAGGCCCGGAAGATTCGACAAATCGATCTTCATCGCACCTCCCGACGAGGAATCCAGGAAATCCATATTCGGCATCCACACCAGGGGAAGGCCCCTCGCGGATGACGTCGATCTCGGTATGCTGGCACAGAAGACGGAAGGCTGCACCGGAGCCGACATCTCGGCCATATGCAACGAGGCGGTCATGAACACCGTGAGGAAGCTCGTCTCCAAAGGAGGCAACCCCACCGAGGAGGAGATCGCCGAATGCAAGGTCAGCATGGAGGACTTCGAGAAATCCATCGACAAGTTCGGTCCGAAATCCAGACAGAAGCTGAGCGAATACAGCGGTCTGGAGTGAAACCATTACAATCGGGGGCATACGCCCCCGAACAATTCGTGGCGATAGCATTAATAGAAGTGTAAACCCTTTCAACCATATGGACAGGACAGGTCTCATCAACACGACACGTGCGATTCTGGCCAAAGCAGGGTTCGATGTATCATCAGCCCTGACTATCAGAGGCATCTGTTTCGACATAGTCGCAAAGAGGGATGACCGCGTCCTGATCGTAAAGGTTCTTAGCAACATCGATGCGTTCTCGAAGGAGAACGCCGATGAGATGAAAGTTTTAGCAGAATCCCTGGGAGCAACGCCTCTGGTCACCGGAGAACGCTCCAGCTCGGGAGCGCTGGAGGCCGGCATCGTCTATTCCAGATTCAACATATCCATCGTTTCCAACGAGACGTTGGCCGACCTGCTTCTTGACGAGGCACCGCCGTTCATCTTCGCCGCGCCCGGCGGATTATACGTAAGATTGGACAGTGAACTTCTCAAAGCAGCGAGAGAGGCAAGGGGAATCAGTCTCGGAGCACTTGCGGAGACCGCAGGCGTATCGAGGCGCACCATCCAGATGTATGAATCCGGTATGGGTGCGATGATCGATGCCGCGCTGCGCATGGAGGAATATCTGGAACTCCCGATCATAGAACCTATCGATCCTTTCACATTCAAGAGTGAGGAGCGTCTTAAGGAGCAGCGTGCGCCGCCGACCATCAACGACCAGTTCGCTCTCAGACAGCTCTCGTCGCTGGGATTCACCGTCAGGACCGTTACGAAGAGCCCGTTCGAAGCTGTGTCCAAGAACGACAGCGCACTGATGCTCACGAGCGTCGGATCCGATGACGAGAAGGTCATGGAGAGGGCGATAGTGGCATCCGAGATATCCAGGATAGTCGACAGATTCTCCATCCTGATCGTGGAACGCAAGCACGAGAGGGACAACATCAATTCTACAGCCGTCATCTCCAACGAGGAGCTGAAGAAGATAGACGAGCCTTCGGACCTTACCAATCTAGTCGCAGAGAGGGGAACCAAAAGATGATCACCCTGCAGGTGAAAGGATGCAAAGTGGACATCCTTCCGGTGGTCAACGGTCTTGTTTCCGAGGCGGACAGGGTACGCGAGGAATTCTCAGAGCATGAGGCATATGGGGCAGCGCTCAGCATCGAGGGGATACAGTGCCTGAAGAACAGGCGCAACATCGAGGATGAGTTCGACGTGAGCGAGCTTGATATGGTCTATGCGGACCACATGGAGAGGTTCGGGGAAGTGGAGATCCCTTCGCCTGCGATGTACACATTCATCGACCTTGTGACTGAGCAAGGCAAGCTGTGCATCCCTCTGGACATGAACGATTACGATTTCACAGAGGCCTACTGCGACCACGTCGGCGTGACCGAATTCGTCAAGGAGCACCACATCGCTAAGAAGGGCATGAAGATGATCTTCGACGGCAGCACGCCGGAGAAACTAGCCAAGCAGTGGGATAACTACGTCAATTCACATCTCAAATCCTACGGCAAGCTCTCCCGTCTGAGAGAGCAAAAGATAGCAGAAGAAATCAGGGATATAGCTGATTACAAGAAAGAGCTGCTGGCCATCATAGAGGTCGAACGCGTCGAAGGCGTGGTCGCCCTGCTGGAGGGATCCCAATGACCTGCGACGAATGCGAGGAGTGCAGGAAGAACGGATACAGATACTGCATCAAATGCGGAAGGAGCTTCGACGAGGAAGAGCAGGAGCCCGATCCCTCGACTTTGGAGCCACCGATGGATTCGCTGATGAAGAGGCTGGTGATCCCGGCGATGGCAGCGATTGTTGTAGCGATTCTGATCAATCTGGGAGTCCTCATATTCAACCTCACTCCCACCATCGATTGGGTGCAGAGCCAAAGTCTGTCCCTGTACGTCTATCTCTTCGATTTCTGCCCCATAATCACTCTCAAAGGCGTATGGGTCCAGTTCGCCATGTCGGTCTTCGCCATTATCCTGGCCTTCTGCTCAGGATACATCCTATACAAGTCCAGAGGCGCGCTGATCTTCGGCAGCGGCTATATCGAGAGAGCTAAGGACACACCGCTGTATTCTCTGTCGATGATCCTCGGTGCGGTCATGATACTGGAGATAGCGATGACGCTTCTGTTCAACGCCGCAGGCCTGAGCACACCGGTCCCTCCGGGACTGAAGGACCTGACGCCGGAGAAAGCGTTGTTCCTGTTCAGCGAAGCAGCTGTATACGAAGAGATTGCGTTCCGCGTGGTGCTGTTCGGAGTGCCGATGGTAATAGTCGGACTGATAACCAAGCAGAAAGGATTCCTGAAGAATCTGGGAGGCGGATTCGGAGTCTCTAAGATCGCGATCCTGTTCCTGATAATATCATCAGTGATATTCGCTTATGCACATGTGAGCGGATGGGGTCTGTGGAAGATGTTCCCGGTGATTCTGGGAGGTCTGGCGATGGGATACCTCTACATGAAGTTCGGCCTCTACGCATCGATAATGTTCCACATGATCAACGATTACATGGGAGTGTGGGCGGTTACGATCCCTACACTCGGAAGCATCGTCGAGATACTGATTCTGTTCACAGGACTCCTGTGCATACCCATCCTCTTCAAGAGGCTCTGGCTGGGATTGAAGGGAATGAAGGACCTGCCCCTGACCGGCAACGGGGATCAGGAAGAGAGTAACGACTCCAGCCTGGACTGAGATTCCACGGCGGACTCGAACGACTTCGATTCTATCACGAAGTTGCGCTTGTAGAAAGATAATCTTGAGAGCACTCTATTGAAATCGATGCTTCCGTCGCAGATTGTGAGATGCTCGTCCCTCTGACCGTTGTTGTCATGGATGTGGATGTTCTTTATGCGGTCCCCGAAGGTGTCTATCATGGCATCTATCTGACCGCATGTGTTGGCATGGCCGATGTCGAAGCATATCCCCAGGTCGGTGCCCTCGACGATGCTGTTGAGCTCCTCTGCGGTCCTTCCGAGGAAGTAGAACATGTTAGGCATGTTCTCGATGGCCAATGTCATGTTGTATTCCACTGCAGCCTTATCGAGTATTTTCATCGATTCCCTTGCATGTACCAGATACCTGTCCTCTATGCCATGGACGGACATCGATGACAGTCCGGGATGGACGGTAACCCTATCGATCCCCAACTCGTTCGCCGCAGCGATGGTGTCCAAGGTGTCCTTCATGGAAGCGTTCCTGACGGCCTCGCTGATCGATGCGATGTTGATATCGCATATCGGCGCGTGGACCGAATAGCTTAGATCGTAGGACGGAAGGAGCTCCCTGAACCTATCGAGGTTCCATGCTACGCTGTGGTCCGCCTCGGAGAAGATCTCCCAGAGCCTGAATTTCCCGGCTATCCTGTCCAGCCATAGCTCTGGAGGGTCCGATGAGAATGCGGTACAGGATATGCCGATCAAATCCTCACTTCCTCTCCGTCGACGGTGACCGGTGCGACGATGTCGATGAGACCTTCGATATCATCATCCTGTATGCAGACCTCTATAGCGCCTAGGATCGGGTTCTTGTCGGCGTAGGAGACCTTTCCCACGGTGGCGACCTGCTTGTTCAGGTTCACCCATGTCTTGTCCCCGCGCCTGTTCTTCAGCATGACCCCGCGCGTCGCGTCCAGAATCTTCTGCTTGCGTATCTGCTTGGAGAAATGGTTGATCGTCGCAGTACCCTTGAATCCCCTGTCGTCCAGCTCGAGCTCAGCATCAGGGAAGATGTTGATAATCGCCGCAGCGACCTTGTCCGGATCCTCGCTGGGGTTGACGGGACACTCTATCGTTACCGAGGTCATGGTCTTCGCATCGGAATAGCAGATATAAACCGTTCCTTCGGTTGCTGATTTTCCCATTCTGCACTTTCACTCTGCTCAATCTAGGAACCTTAAATTAATTATAGAAACCGATACCCAGACCAGCGTTTGTTCTTAATTTAAGAACACTAAATTAAAACCGAAATAATCACTTTTGCACTTTCACTCACCTCCCCCTCTTAGACTCTTATACTCTTGAGAGAATGTAATCCCGGAGACTGAACAATGAACAGAATTGACCTCTACGAACTAGGAGATGATGGAAAACAACAGATAGCGAAAAGGACCCTGAAGGATTCGGTCTTCATCAACGCTTTCAGAGAGAAAGGGATGGCCCTTGAGCTGTACAAGGACCTGCACAGAGGAGAGGAAGAGGATATCAAAGAAAGTGACGTGAATATCGTGACACTGAACAACATCCTCATCGACGGACCGGTGAACGATCTCGGAATGGTGGTGAAGAACACTGTGCTCTGTCTTGTCGAGGCACAATCTACAAAGATGAAAACGATTATGCTCAGAACCCTCATCTATCTCGGCAGGACCATGGAGCAGTATCTCTCGTCTAGGAATCTGACCACGTACACCGCATCAGAGGAGAGTGTGCCCAGATGGGAGATCTACATCATATATTCGGAGAAGGCTGGATTAGAAGGGGGCGCCCAGGTCTGGAGGTTCGATAGAATACTCTCCGATCTGTTCGATATGAGCGAGCGGGAGACCATCCCTATACAGGAGAAGGGGATCGTGAAGGAATACATAGACATCTGTGCGTTCATCGACAGAATAATAATCAGAAAAGGCTATGAAAAGGATGCAGTCAGGGACCTCATCAGATACTGCAGGGAAAACAGAGGCGCCCTGATGGACTACATTGTTAGTAAAGAGGCGGAGGTCATGGGATTATACGAAGAGATGTGGACGAAAGAAGGCAGCATCCAAGCCCGTGAGAACGAGATCAGACGCATCAGCCTGGAAGAAGGTGAAGCTAAAGGCAAAGATATGATGCATAATGCTTTCTCAATGCTTAAAGCAGACGAACCTATCGAAAAGATTGCGGAATTCACTGGCTTATCTGAAGAAGAGATTCTGTCTCTAAAGAGGGAACTATTTCCTGAGCGTGATTGAATGGGCCTTTACGAAGAGATGTGGACGAAAGAAGGCAGCATCCAAGCCCGTGAGAACGAGATCAGACGCATCAGCCTGGAAGAAGGTGAAGCCAAGGGTCTAGCAATAGGTGAAGCTAAAGGCAAAGATATGATGCATAATGCTTTCTCAATGCTTAAAGCAGACGAACCTATCGAAAAGATTGCGGAATTCACTGGACTTTCGCAGGAAGAAGTGCTTGAATTGAGGGATCTCGTCCGCTCATCATAAGCCATATGTAACACCACACTATTCGGCATGACATGAAGGACGAGATTCTATCGGCCGCGATGAGCAAGGGGATTTTCTTCTCCCCCGACGCTATGGAGATGATACTCTCCAACGATCATCCGATAGAGTTCGCCAACACTGTTTTCGCACATCTGGCACGTACCAAGATGTTCGTCAATAAGAAGGACATCATGGACTGCATAGCAGGCGATAAGGTCATCTTCGAATCGCCGCCGGACGATATGCCGAAGAACAAATTCACTTCGGATCTGAACGTCGTCAAAGGCACCGATATCACCGGAGAATCCACCTGCGAAGGGAAGGTCAACGACTTCGCCAACTACTTCAAGGCCAGATACTACACCATGAAGAGGCTCATAGAGAAGCGTAACGACTTCGGAAAGGCGATGAGCATACAGAGGGCCAAAGGCCTCACTGATAGAGAGGTTCGCATCGTCTGCATGATCTACGAGAAATCCACGACGAAGAACGGCCATACGATGCTGAACGTCGAGGATGATACCGGAATGAACAAGGTGTTCATCTCCAAAGATTCCCCCATAGCTAACGAGCTGTTCGTGGAGGACGAGGTCATCGGAGTGATAGGAAAGCCGAATCCGAGGACCGAATTCATCATGGCCGAGAAGATCGTCAGACCGGACATCCCGAAGAACAACAAATGGGAGCTCAGCGATTCCAGTTCCAAGATCGCATTCCTATCCGACGTTCATGTCGGAAGCTGCACCTTCCTGGAGCCCCAATGGGAGAAGATGACGAAGTGGCTGAGGGAGAACGCCGTCAAGGAGAACATCAACTATCTGATATTCCCCGGTGACGTCGTAGACGGGATAGGAGTGTTCCCCGATCAGGACAAGGAGCTGCAGATCCTGGACATCTATGACCAGTACGAGAAGCTCTCCGAGTATCTGAAGGAGATTCCGGATCACATCAAGATGGTCGTCCATCCCGGTAACCACGATGCGGTACGCGGAGCGGAACCGCAGCCTGCTCTCAATTCATTGTTCACGAAGAGCTTCGATTCCAACATCCTCATGGTGGGCAACCCGATCTATCTGAATGTGGAAGGAAGGACCATCCTGTCCTATCACGGGAAGAGCATCGATGACTGGGTCGCATCCGTCCAGTACCTCACGTACGAGGATCCTCTCAGGGTGATGAAGGAGATGTGCATCAGACGCCATCTCGCCCCCATTTACGGGGCCAGGAACGCCCTTGCGCCCGAGAAGAAGGATTACATGGCAATGGAATACGTTCCCGACATATTCGTCTCAGGACACGTCCACGGAGCGGGACAGCTGCAGTACAACGGAGTGCGTCTCATCAACGCTTCGACCTGGCAGAGCCAAACGGAATATCAGAGGATGCACAACTTCAACCCCAACCCTGCGATCATGCCCGTCGTCGATCTCGGCAGCGGAAAGGTCGAGATGAAGGACTTCAACTGATCCGATAATTTTTCAAAAGCAAGGGGTCGCCGGTCCCGAAGGACCGGCTGGAAAGTGATTCTTAAGAAGTTTACTGACCCTGGAGCAGTACCCAGAGAATGATGATGAATCCGAGTACGAGCATCCCATAGGCAACGATCCATGCGAAACTGAAGAACCTCTTGAACTTCTTCTCGTCATGAAGCACTTCTTCGACGCGTTCCTCTATGGATTTGCTCATACTATCATCATGCCTTCTTCAGGTGCTTGAGCCTTGTGGTGTTCTCTCTTTCCATCTCTTCGAGACTGAATTTGATGAACCTTTCGGACTCTTTGAGCTCGGGAATGATCTTGAACTCAAGGGCGTTGACCCTTCTCTTGGTCTTCTCGATCTCATCCAGTAGCTTCTTCATGGTGGTCTCTACCTCGGCTGCACGCACGATCGTCTCGAGAAGCTTCTCGAAAGCGACGGATGCGGACTCGATGAAGATGGAAGTGGTGATCACACCGTAACCTTTGTCGGTCATCTGAGTGTGAATGTGATCCGCCTCCACCTTGGGAACGACCATTCCCATGATGCTCTTGCTGGTGACATTCACCTGCGGGACTGTCTTTAGGGCATATGCCGCGGATCTCACGGCGACCTCTCCCTCTACCGCGCGGGCGATGGTGATGGACCTGATTGCGTTCTCGTAATCAGATGATACTCCAGCACGCATCTGCCTGGCCTTCTCAAGGATCTCGAAGAACTCGATGATGAGACCATCTCTCTTCATCTTGAGGACCTTGTGACCACCCTGGGTCAGTTTGATCCTGCTCTTCAGCTGGAGAAGTACCGAACGGTTGGGGGTGACATCGTGTGCTCCCACGGATATCAAGCCTTCTTGGGCAGGTACTTGTCGATGTACTTACGGCTGATCCTTGTGATCTGGTCAAGGTCGAGGGCTGTGAAGAGCTCCCATCCGAGATCGAGGGTCTGCTCGATCGAACGGTCCTCCTCGGGTCCCTGCCTGACGAAGCGATCCTCGAAGAGATCTGCGAAGTCCAGCAGCTTCCTGTCCTTTGCGGACAGCGAATCCTTTCCGACGATGGCGACCAGTCCACGGAGATCCTTACCCTCTGCGTATGCCGCATAGAGCTGGTCTGATACTCCCTTGTGGTCCTCACGGGTCCTTCCCTCTCCGGTTCCTCCTCCCATCAGACGGCTGAGGGATGATGAAACGTTAACGGGCGGGTAGATACCGTTCCTGTGAAGGTCCATCGACAGAACGATCTGTCCCTCTGTGATGTATCCGGACAGGTCGGGAATCGGGTGGGTGATGTCTCCTCCGGGCATGGACAGGATGGGGATCTGAGTGATTGAACCCTTCTTTCCCTTGATCCTTCCGGCACGCTCGTACAGCTGTGCCAGATCGGTGTACATGTAACCGGGGTATCCACGCCTTCCGGGCACCTCTTCACGAGCTGCTCCGATCTGACGCAGTGCCTCACAGTAGTTGGTGATATCGGTCATGATGACCAGAACCTGCATACCGAGGTCGAATGCCATGTACTCTGCGGTGGTGAGTCCCAGACGGGGTGTCAGGGTACGCTCTACTGCAGGGTCGTCTGCGAGGTTCAAGAAGACGACAGCGCTCTTCAGTGCTCCGGTCCTCTCGAACTCCTTCATGAACATCTGCTTCTCTTCGTTGGTGATACCCATAGCGATGAACACCACAGCGAACTCCTCGTTCTCTCCGCGGACCTTTGCCTGACGAGCGATCTGAAGAGCGATCTCGTTGTGGGGAAGTCCTGATGCTGAGAAGATAGGCAGCTTCTGACCCCTAACCAGGGTGTTCATACCATCGATGGTCGAGATACCTGTCTGAATGAAATCAGAAGGTGAGTCCCTTGCCCACGGGTTGATAGCTGCTCCGTTGATCTCCAGCTCCTTCTCGGGAACGATGGGTGCTCCGCCGTCCAGGGGCTGTCCGGATCCGGAGAGGATCCTTCCGAGCATGTCCCTTGATACGGGCATCTTCATTGTCTCGCCGAGGAACCTTACTGATGCGTCCCTGTCGATTCCTGATGTTCCCTCGAACACCTGGACGACGACGACCTCATCGGATGAGTCCAGAACCTGTCCTCTCCTTGTGGTTCCGTCCGAGAGCCTGATGTTGACCATTTCCTTGTATCCGACGGGCTCTGTCTTCTTCACGTAGATGAGAGGTCCGGCGATCTGGGAGACGGTCTTGTACTCTTTGCTGATGTTTGCTTCTGCCATTTGAATCACGCTCCGAGCTCCGCAAACTGCTTGTCCATGTCTGCCTCGACGCCCTCGAGTTCCTCGTCGACGTTGGGCTCGTACTTGGACTGGTTGAACCTGGTCCTCACGGGGAGGTATGCGATCTTGTCGACGGGTGCGCCTGCCTGGAGAGCCTTCTCCGACATGTCGGAGTACTTCTTGATCAGGGTCAGCATCTTGTACTGCCTGCTGAGGGGGCAGTAACAGTCGACGGGGTCGTATGCGTTCTGCTGGAGGAAGATCTCACGGATCATCTTGGCGACCTCGAGTGTGATCTTCTGCTCGTCCGGGAGTGAGTCTGAACCGACCATCTGGACGACATCCTGCAGTTCGGCCTCCTTCTGGAGGGTCTTCATGGCCCATGCCTTCAGTGCAGGGTAGTCCTCTGCGACGTTGGCCTTGAACCAGTCCAACAGCTGCCTGTCGTACATTGTGTACGATGTGAGCCAGTTGATTGTAGGGAAGTGCCTCCTCTCACGGAGTTTGGTATCCAGTGCCCAGAAGACACGTACGATACGGAGTGTGTTCTGTGTGACGGGCTCGGAAAGGTCTCCTCCGGGAGGTGAAACCGCACCGATGACCGAGACGGATCCGTCTGCGCCGCAGAGCACCTTGGCCCTTGCTGCACGCTCGTAGAACTCAGAGAGACGTCCTGCAAGGTATGCGGGGTATCCCTCTTCTCCGGGCATCTCTTCCAACCTTGATGAGATCTCACGCATGGCCTCTGCCCACCTGGAGGTGGAGTCTGCCATAAGTGCGACGTTGTATCCCATGTCCCTGAAGTACTCTGCGATGGTCATTCCAGTGTAAACTGAAGCCTCACGAGCTGCCACAGGCATGTTGGAGGTGTTCGCGATAAGGACTGTCCTCTTCATCAGCTTCATTCCGGTCCTGGGGTCCTCGAGTTCGGGGAACTCTGTAAGAACCTCGGTCATCTCGTTTCCGCGCTCTCCGCATCCGATGTATACGACGATCTCGGCATCCGAGTACTTTGCCAGTGACTGCTGTGTGACGGTCTTTCCGGTTCCGAATGCTCCGGGGATAGCGGCTGCTCCTCCCTTTGCGAGGGGGAACATCGTGTCCAGGACACGGAGTCCGGTGACCAGGGGGATATCGGGCTGATATTTCTCCTGGACAGGCCTGGGGTTACGTACGGGCCAGTACTGCATCATGCAGACGTCCTTTCCGTCGATGACGGCGACAGTCTCGTCGATGGTGAACTGACCGCTCTTGATGGAGTCGACCTTTCCCTTCAGTCCGATGGGGACCATGATCTTGTGCTCGATGGGTCCCTCCTGGACGACACCGATGACCATTCCCTGGGAGACCTCGTCTCCCTCTGCGACTGTGGGTTTGAACTCCCATTTCTTCTCGTGATCCAATCCAGGTGCGGCGACTCCACGGTAGATGAAGTCTCCCATCTTCTCCCTCAGAACGGGGAGGGGCCTCTGGATTCCGTCGTAAACGGATTCCAAGAGTCCGGGACCGAGCTCAACGGACAGGGGCTTTCCTGTGTTTGTGACAGGCTCTCCCGGCTTGACGTTGTCTGTGTCCTCATAGACCTGGATGATGGAGTACTCGCCGACGATTTTAATGACCTCTCCCATCAGCTGCTCCTTTCCAACGTGTACGACATCGTACATCTTGGGTGAGATTCCTGTGGCGGTCACGACAGGTCCGGCGACCCTGTAAATTACACCTTCAGTGCTCATTCAATCATCCTCATTCTTGTATAAATCTACGCCAATCGCCCTCTTAACCTTCTCACGGAGATCGTCATCGGATCCGCCGACAGCCACTACGACGGGCTGGATGGAGTCCATGACCTTGTGCCTAAGGTTGGTAGAGAGATTGTCGAGGTCCTTCGCATCCACTGCGAGGATACCAATTGTAGGCTGGGAAATTGCTTCCAGCATTTTCTCTTGATAGTTTTCGGGGTTTGCTACGAATACGTGCCTAATTCCGGCGAGCCTGAATCCAAGTGTGAATTCTTCACTTCCCAATACTGCGATTTCCATCAGATCACCAACAGTTCTTTGATTGTTTCCCTGTCGATTCCGCTCTCGATTCCCCTTGCGATTGTCCTGATGTTCCTTGCCTCGTTCTCCATGTTGATCATGTAGTCGACGACAGGAAGGACTGACAGCGGGTACTCGGACGAGAACTTCTTGGCGACGTGGAGCTCGTGCCTCTTGGTGTTCTGGAAGATCTTACAGATATCCATCTCACCGCTCTCCACATCATCCTTCACATCCTCGTAGAAATCGAGCTGTGCGAGATCTGCGAAAGTATCTGTGACCTTCTCCGCGTCGGCGAGCTGCTTGGCGAACTTCATATCCACCTGCTTTCCGCCGGGGATGATGTACTCCATGACAGCGTCTCCGATGATTCCCTCTGACTTCAGCTTCATGATGGTCTCGACATTCTTGATGTCGACCGTCTCCCTGATGTAGTCCGAGAACATACGTGTGGGGATGCTGGTGTTGGGAATGACCTTGAGAAGTCTCTCATACTGATACTTGTCTATGAAATCCTCAATCTTACCGAGGTTACCGTTCTCATGATATTCATGGAGTACCTCGGGGGGTATTGTCAAGGATTCGGCTTTCTCATAAGCCGCGATGATCTCGTCTGTAGATTCAAGTGCGATCAATTTGTCCAGTGCTTCGGCGCCCATAGATCCGGCAGGTACGAGATCGTCTTTGATCTGATCTGCCGAAAGACCGTACGACTTACCGCGCAAGATGACCTTTACGTTCCAATTGTCCCACTTCTGCAGGTATGCAGCGAGGACCGTGTGCAGCTCGCCCTGGGATCCGTCCAAGAGCTTCTTGAACGTGAATGCCATGTTGGCGTATGTTGCACGCTCGATGAGATCGATTCCCCTTATCCTCTCTCCGATTTCCGAGATCTCTTTTGAGTATCCGGCCTCTGAGACGAAGTGGACGAGTTCTGTGACATTGAGCTGGAGCATTTTGTTGTAATCATCTTCCTTTATCAATTGCGACTTCATCGCTTTCGCTTTGGTTGCGGTGTATGCGTAGTTGCCCTTTGCTTTACTGCGCCCGAACATGTTCTTCACCCGAAGAGAATGTCGGACACATCTTTGATGCCGCGGTCCCAAACGGTGCGGAGGAGTGCGGAGTACTGCATGTCGATCTCGATAGTACCGTCCTCGCTCTGGAGGATGAGTCCTGCGACGATCCTGCTGTCCTTCTCCACCGACTCGACGCCAAGGTCCTTCGCGGAGAAGTCGTCCTTCTCCGACATGATAGCCTTGGGGTTCGGGATGATTGTCTTCGCGTACGCGACCATGCTCTTGTACTGTGCCAGTTTTACGTCTGCCGGCGCAGTCTCGAGCTCCTGGAGCGTCTCGTTGAAGACCTGGGAGAGGATCTCCTTCTTCTTCGCAAGGACGATCTTCTTGCTCTCCAGCTCTGCGCTGGAGGCCTCCTGACGGTCCATGCGGTCGATGGTATCCGCGAGCCTCTTGCCTTCGCTTTCTTTTAACTCGGCGATCTTGGCTTCCGTCTCTTTCTGGATGCGAGCGACTTCCTCGGCTGTCTGAGCCTGGATCTGCCTCTCCTTCTCCTCAGAGATTGCCCTGATCTCCGCAGTTACGTTGTCTAGTGCCATGAGATTACCTCGTTCTCTGAGGAATTCACATACCAGGCAATACGAAACATGCGAGAATAGCGATAACCAGTCCGAAGATAACGATTGTTTCAGGAAGCACCATGAACATCAGTGCTTTTCCGAGCATCTTGGGGTCCTCTGTGATTGCTCCCACTGCTGCTGCTCCGATGTCCTTCTGGGCCATACCGGTACCGATACCGGCGAGTCCAACTGCGAGTCCTGCTCCAATTGCGATAAATCCTAATGCTGTGTCGACCATTTTTATGCCTCTTTTACATTTTTATCAGAAAAAGTTTTGATGCGTTTGAATTTGAGGGGGTTGAATTCTACTCCGTCTCCCTCATAGAACCTGATCATGAACTCGACCAGCTGCAACCTTAATGCGTGCAGTCCTCCTGAAAGGATGGCCAGTGTCCAAATCATTAGCTGGAGTACGCAGAATACTACCAATGCGAGAATAATCATGATGATTCCGTTATTCGTCGTGATGGTTGGGTCTGGGCTGATTCCAGCGAACATTCCGAGCGCGATATAGTTGAATGCCAGTGCCATTCCGGCCTTGGACATACCGATCGCGACCAGACGAGTGTATGAAAGTATGATTCCGAAGGTATCAGGCAGCTCCACGAGGATCTGCATTGCACCTTCCGCTTTTGCCAAGATGATGCTTCCGATTACGATGAATGCGGCACCTGCACCGAGTATTGCCAACAAAGTCTCGTTCGAGAAATGCCAGTTGATGCTGATGTCCAATCCGAAGATCTTCAAAGGCTCTACAAGCTCTCCGTTCATGATGAGCATGAATCCCAGAGCGAATCCCAGCAGGACGACTCCGATGAAGATGAGGAACTGTCCCCCCTTCTCAAGGAATCCGTGCTTGAATCCGTGCTGTACGGTCTTGTTGTAGATTGCGACGATGTATCCGATTGCCAGGTGTAAAATACCGACGTATACTGACAATCTCAGCAGCATTCCAACGTACTCTGCATCGATCTTTCCGACTCCGTGTCCGTTCATCAAGAATGCGCCGAAGAAGTTGTGGAGGTTATCCAAGTGAAGGAGTCCCGCCCATGTATAGGTGACCGCTCCTTCTGTATACTCTCCCACGAAGTGCATACCAAGGGCTTCTCCGAAGAAGAAGAAACCGAAGATGAATGCCCATATTCCTCCGAAGAACAGAACTGTTGCGATTGCGCGCCAGTCCGGGTTCTTGGCGAACTTGAGTCCGTAGGCTCCAAGGATGATGAAGGGGATGGCGTATCCTACGTCTCCGACCATGAATCCGAAGAACAGCGGGAGGAAGATCGCGATAAGAACCGTAGGGTCTACCTCGTTGTACTTGGGAATCGACATCATCTTTGTCGGATATTCGAAAAGCTTGCTAATCTTGCCGTGCCTCATCTTTGTAGGCGCGGTCTTGAATCTGTCTTCAGCCTCATCCGAGTCGTGCTGCTTCCTGGAACGCTCCTCCTCGATCTCAACGAAGGTTCCCGGTACCTTGCTCTCGATGGTCTGCTTGACCGTCTCGGCATCGGCTGCGGGCACCCATGCATCGATTACGAAGGTGTAGTCCGTTGTAGCGATCCTGATAGGGAGCGTTCCCTTCTCAACATCCACTGCAAGCACTTCGTCGTATGCTCTGAGGCTGTGTTTGTGTTTCTCAAAAAGGTCCTGCATGTCCTTCTGGACTACTTCCATGTCCTTGTTGGCGGCATCCAGCTCGCTGTTAACCGCTGCAAGGTTCTCATTCACGGATCCTGTGCCCTCGGGCACGGCTATCTCCGAGAATCCATGTTCCGAGAGGATCGACTGGGCCTGTGCCTTGTCATCGTTCTTGACGAAGACAGCGATAACGTTGCCTTCCTTCTTGTTCGAATCAAAGTAGACCTCACCCATACCGGCCAAGGCCTGTGTGGGATCCTTCTCGATGCGACCGACGATTGATGATATGCTCCTGTAACCGGAGTACATGTCAAGGTCGATCGGTAGTCTTGCAAGGAGCTCGAGACTCTTCTTCTTTGCGTTTAAATCGGTGATTCTCTGATTGAGATCATTCCTTCTACCGGTGACGGCCATTACCTCCGTCTCGATAGACTCGACGCTGTCAGATGTTATCTGGCTCCTGATTTCACTCTCTGAAATCGACTGAGTCTTGGTGTGCTTGTTTATACCAAGTTCCTTCGACATCCCGCGCACCTTCAGCAACCTCTCTGTGTTGGCTGAGTTGTTGGGGCGGGGCGTTCCGAGGGTGAAACCCTCATCCGCGTCGACGGTATGATCGATCAGGTGGATGTTCTCAAGGTCGTACAAGACATCGGTTGTCTCGTCGATGTATGAGTTAGCACCCACAATCACAATCCTACTCATCGACTCAGGCAGAAACATTCAAAATCCTCTCAACTTCGTTTTTAAGGAATTCTTTCGCTTCGCCTTTCTTTGCATTGGAAGAGGAATCGATATTCTCGGCTTCCTTCCTGCCCTCCACGAGCTTTGACTCGTGTTCCTGGGCAAGCTTGTTCTTCTCCGCTGCAACTGCGGATTCGTAAGAGCTGCGCATCTGAGCTTCAGCGTCCTGAATCTTCTTCACAGAATCTCTGCGGGCTTCTGCGAGAGCTGCTTTCTGCGACTCCTCGGCCTTTGCGACCTTGGCGTCAGCTTCCGCTTCCGCTTGTTTTATCTCCGTAAGTATTTCAGTCCGGCTCAAATTTACACTCCCCGACTTGTGGCTCGCATTCTCTTGATATTATAAAAGTATGCCCCATCCTATATTATTATAAGAACCGGGGCTCAGGACCGAGCTTATTTTATAGGGGTGGTCAGACCGATTTCTGAGGCTTGTACTCGCGTAGTTTTATGCCCGCCTCGTCGAGAAGCTGTTTGGAGAGGTCGTCGGAGTAGCCCTCGCTGTAGATGATCTCCCTGATGCCTGCGTTGATCAGGATCTTGGCGCACATGGAGCAGGGATAGGTCGTCGTGTAGATGGAAGCACCGTCGACGCTCACTCCGAAATAGGCTGCCTGGGTCACTGCGTTCTGCTCGGCGTGTACGCCTCTGCAGAGCTCGTGCCTCGTACCGGACGGGACGTTCATCTGCACCCTTATACAGCCCAGTTCCTCGCAGTGTCTCGTGCCCTTCGGGGACCCGTTATAGCCGGTGGAAAGCACCCTCTTGTCCTTGACTATGACGGCTCCTACCTTCCTTCTCAGGCAGGTGGAACGGGAAGATACCAGTTGGGCCATCTCCATGAAGTATTCGTCATTGCTGGGTCTTTCCATAGACACCGAATCGTCTTGATGTTATATGTAACTACCCTAGGATTAGGGATGCATCCATCCAGCATTAGTCTAAATTTGGTAAACCAAAAAAGACTAATCTTTATTTAGGATAGACTAACATTTTATCTCTCTACTTTGGAATCCATCGGTTACAGCGCGTTCGCCCACTGCTGTTCACTCACCTAGGTTAACCTGCCCAACGGATTGGAGTGGACGGATGATTCCGTTTTCCGCTGATGTATGACACTGATGAGAATGCTAGCCATGGATATCTTCTGAAGAAGACTCAACTGATGCCTGAAACCGATGTCAAACCCTCTGATAGGGTTTAATATCTTCAAAAACTACCCGACTGCGTGAGCAGAGGAAGCAAGATCATACTCTCAGTGGTCGGGGTTTTCATCCTTGTCGTCCTAGGAGGCTTCCTCTACATCAACGCGAACTCCGGTCTGGATTCTTCTCTCAGCGTCATAATGTCGTCGAGCATGCAGCATGACAACGACATGTCGCAGATCGGAAAGATCGATACCGGGGATGTCATGGTCATCAAAGCCCCTGAAAAAGTGGACATCTACAGCTACGTGGAGGGCACCCAGAACGGATACAGATCCTTCGGGGATTACGGAAGCGTCATCATCTACGACCGCGGCGACGATGTCAATCCCGTCATACACCGCGCGATAGTCTGGCTGGACTATACGAGAGGCACGTGGAGCATCCCGTCACTGGCGAATTACAGGGGACAGTGGTCCTGCACGTCGGGTACCGACTACATGAACCTGTCCGGTACGCTCACGTTCACCGACATCACCCAATCGGCCAAGACCGTCAGCATCAATCTCGATTCCCTGAAGAAGCAGAGCGGATACCTCACGATGGGAGACAACCCCGAGACCAACAAATACTTCGACCAGGGAGCGGGGATCGTCAACTATCCCATAGGGAACGACGACATC
>Ga0265301_10002752_pt1 | contig 19735 bp, 9 predicted proteins | sample AusTroGonzalo_MG_2_FD_193488 | JGI IMG/M metagenome (GOLD analysis project Ga0265301, IMG submission 193488) | Bovine rumen microbial communities from tropical cattle in Woodstock, Queensland, Australia - Gonzalo_04 | ecosystem: Host-associated > Mammals > Digestive system > Stomach > Rumen ... | reverse complement strand
CGACACGATGAGGTTGCCCGTCACGTTCATCATCATCGAGTTCATCGGCACCTTTGCCTTTGCTATCTCGGGTGTGCGGTTGTCCAGCACCAAGCAGTTCGATATCTTCGGCGCCTGGATTGTGGGAATGGCAACTGCTATCGGGGGCGGAACGATTCGCGACCTCATGCTTGGGCTCAATCCGTTCTGGATGACCAACGGTAGCTACTTCATTTGTTGTGCTCTTGCCGTACTTGCGGTTGGCATGTTCGGCAAATACATCATCCATCACAACTACACTTGGTTCATCTTCGACACTATCGGCCTTGCGCTCTTCAATGTTATCGGCATAGAGAAGACGCTTGCGCTGGGGCATTCCTATTGGGTGGCAATTACGATGGGAGCGGTGACCGGAGCCGGCGGCGGCATCATCCGTGATGTGCTGATGAACGATGTGCCGCTCATCTTCCGTAGCGAAATCTATGCTCTTGCCTGTGTTGCAGGAGGATTTGCCTACGTTGTTTGCCTTCAAATGGGGTTAAGTGTGGAAATCAGCGCCTTGCTCAGTTCGTTTAGTGTCATTCTTATCCGCATCTTAGCTGTTAAGTTCCATTGGCAACTGCCTATCCTGAAGGGTGTGGACGAACCTGCTCATGATGAAGGGAACATTCTCAGAACCATCCTTTTCTTCTTCTTTACTCTTCACTCTTCACTCTTCGCTCTTCACTCCCAGACGCAACAAATTTTCGATGAAAACGTGCGTACGCTGACGTTGACGGTTGATAACGACCCTACGAAGCCACCATATTTGCCCCTTGGAGGCAGGCAGCATATCGACATCGAATGGGACGAGATGAGTCACGACTATAAGCGCTATGTCTATCACATCGACCATTGCGATTGGGATTGGCAGCTAACGGACGGCATCTTCGAGAGTGATTATTTGGAAGGACTCAACGACCAACTTATTGAGGACTACGAGAAGAGTTTCAACACAACGCAGATTTATACACACTACCGCCTGAGCATTCCTAATCGCGAGCTTCATCTTCGGCTCAGCGGAAACTATCGTTTGCGCATCTACGAGGAGGATGCTGACCGCGACGAGGTCCCTCCTGTGCTCGAAGCACGCTTTTGTATCTATGAGAAGGCAGCAGGTATTATCGCACAACTCAGCAGCAATACCGACATCGATTTCAATAGTCAGCACCAGCAGATGACACTCTCCGTAGGGTTCGGAACACTTCCTGTTGTGGACCCTCAGCGAGAGCTTAAGGTCATCGTCATGCAGAACCGCCGCTGGGATTGTCGCGTCGAAAACCTAATCCCTAACGTGCGACGGACAAATGGGGTAGAGTTTACCCACAATCGTCAGCTTATTTTTCCTGGAGGCAACGAGTACCATCGCTTTGAGATACTTGACGTACATCGCACGGCAACAGGGGTGGACCGCATAGAATGGTTTGAGCCATACTATCATGCCACGCTTTTTGCCGCACAGCCCGACCGCACTTACAGCTACTTTGAAGACCAGAATGGTGTCTTCGTCCTTCGTAGTGCCGACGACTACGACGATGCCACGACAGCAGAGTATGTCGTGGTTCATTTCTTCTTAAAGAGTCTCCGCTTGCAGGGAGGCGATGTATATGTCAGTGGTCAGTGGTCAGGTCAGACCTTTAATCCTGCCTGCAAGATGGAGTATGATGATGTTAATCAGGAATATCATGCAGCAATCCTCTTGAAGCAAGGCTATTACAGCTACGAATATATCCAGCAGGAAGGTCTCACGACTCGCACAATGGGCAGTTTCTTCGAGACGGAAAACGAGTATCAGGTGCTTGTCTATTATCGCGGACAAGGTGCTCGCTATGACCGTCTTGCTGCCTACAACATCATGCATAACGCAAGATGATGTGGTTTTAAGTCTTTTTATTTCTGGAAATTACTTAGCAAAGGTGCTACTTGTTCCATGCTTGCACCAAGGGAAATAGCTTTTTGGCAGTCCTGTTTAGCAAGTCGCATCTTCTTCATTGCCAAGTAAAGCGAGGCACGAGTAAGGTAACATTCAGGATTATCAGGCTCTACCTCAAGGGCTTTCCCCACGTCCTTCATCGCTTTCTCAAACTCTTTTCGCTTTTCATACAAACCGCAACGGGCTAAATAGTGGCGGGCATGTGTGGGGTAGAACTGTATTAAAGCATCGAGTTGTTCCATCGCTTCTCGTGGACGTCCGTCCTTGCTGTTGAGGATAGCTAACCCCAGTCGTGCATCCTCGTGCATTGGATTCTGTTTGAGCAAGTGGTTATAGTCGGCACGAGCCTCCTTGTTGCGATGCAACTGAGAATAAATATAGGCTCGGAAGAAAAGCGTCTCTTCGTTGTCGGGTTCAAGGTCAAGTATCTTGTCATAATCATTCAAGGCTCGTCCCCAATTCCTCGTCTGCATATAAAGAGATGCCCGACTCAACAGCGGACCAATCGTGGTTGGGGAGATTTCGATTCCCTTGCTGTATGCATCCAGCGCCTTCTCGTTCTCTCCTCGCCGCTGATATATCTCGCCCAAGTACTGATAGAGAATAGCATTAGACATCCTGGCAGGGTCGAGCCGAAGTGTTTCTTGAATCAAGCCCTCTGCCTTTTGCAGAGAATCTGCTGCAAGAGCCTCGATTACCTGACGGACGTTTTGCTCATATTGCTCTCTCTCTTCCGTCTCCTCTAAAGGGGAGAAGAAGGGGAAGAGCATAAATAGAAGTTGTAAAAACATATAATTATAAAGCCATAAGCCTCCCTTTAGGGAGGTTGAAGGGGCTATCGCTCAATCGTTTGAGCACGGTCAGGACCCACGCTGACGATGGTGATGGGTGTTCCTGTTGCCTTCTCGATGTATGTGATATAGTCCTTGAGTTGCTTGGGGAACTGGCTTTCGCTTGTCATTTGCGTAAGGTCTGTCTGCCATCCAGGTAGTGTCTCATAAACAGCCTGCCAACCCTCTGTGTCGTAAGGCATTTGGTCGGTCGTAATGCCATCCTTTGTGTACTTGGTGCAGACTTTAATCTCTGCAAATGTATCAAGCACATCGCTCTTCATCATGATGAGCTGTGTTACGCCGTTTATCATAATGGCATAGCGAAGGGCAACGAGGTCGAGCCAACCGCAACGACGGTTGCGACCTGTCACAGCACCATACTCATGCCCTATCTCACGAATCTTGTCGCCTGTCTCGTCAAAGAGTTCCACAGGGAAAGGCCCGCTGCCAACGCGGGTTGAGTAGGCTTTGAAGATACCAAACACCTCTCCAATTGCATTGGGTGCAACACCAAGGCCTGTGCATACACCACCGCTTACGGTATTGGAGGAAGAAACAAAGGGATAGGTGCCATGGTCGATGTCGAGCATTGTGCCTTGAGCTCCCTCGGCAAGCACCTTCTTGCCCTCTTGCAAGGCTTTCCCGAGTTCTATCTCTGTGTCGGTAAGAGGGAACTGACGCATGTATTCAATACCTTGCATCCAAAGCTTTTCCTCTTCTGTGATGTCATAGTCGGTATAGTTGAGGTCGCGCAAAGTCTGTTCGTGACGAGCCTTTAGCGTATTGTACTTCTCCTGGAAGTTCTCAAGGATGTCGCCCACACGAAGTCCCGTGCGACTTGCCTTTTCGCTATAGGTGGGGCCGATACCCTTGCCTGTTGTGCCTACTTTGTTCTTGCCTTTGGCAGCTTCATAAGCGCGATCCAACACTCTATGGGTAGGCAAGATGAGGTGAGCTCGTTTGCTGATGTGCAGGCGACTCTTGAGGTCATAGCCTGCTGTCTCAAGCTCTTTGGCTTCTTGCATGAAGAGGTCAGGGGCGATGACACAACCATTACCGATGATGTTTAGCTTGCCTTCGTCGAAGATACCGCTGGGGATGCTGCGAAGCACAAACTTCTTTCCCTCGAAGATAATGGTGTGTCCGGCATTGGGACCGCCTGCAAAGCGAGCCACAACGTCATATCTTGGAGTGAAGACATCCACAACTTTTCCTTTTCCTTCGTCGCCGAAGACGATGCCGAGCAAGGCATCTACTTTACCTTTTGCCATTTTTATTCTTATCCTGTTTGATTGATTTCTTTAGTTTTCTTGCCTCTTGCCGATTCTTGGCTTGGCACTTGCGACACAAGCCACGCATATAGACAAGCTTGTCCTCTATGCTGAAGTAGCGGACATGCAAGTTCTGCAAGGCAAGCTTTGCTGTACTGGTCGAGACTTTGGTTATGGTGTTACACTGCCGACAGATGACGTATGCCTTCGGGGTGCTGTCGGTGCGCATTTCATAGTGTGCGGCAGTAGCCAACGAATGCTTGATGGCCAATCCTGCATCACAAAAAAGTTCCATCGTGTTGAAGAGCGTAGCCCGACTTACTTGAAACTCTGCATGTTCGCTCATGAGTTGCATGAGTCCCTCAATGGTGAAGATGCCATTGGCGAGTCCTGCAACACGCAGAATCTCATAGCGCTCAGGTGTCTTCCGCATCGCTTTCTCTTCCATGTACCGTGTGAGACGGTCACGCATAGATGCGAGGGGTTGACTTTGTTTAGCCAGAGCTTCTTTGCTTCGCTCAGATGCGGACGGAACTTGCTTCTTATCCATAACCAAGTGCAAAGATACAAAAAAATGAAGAATGAAGAATGAAGAGTGAAGAATTATTTTGTTTTGAGAGCATCTTTGAGTGTCAAAATGGCTTTTCTCAAGTGCAAATTTGCTTCGGGCAGCATTAGTGTTGTCGTTTCAACGATGAATTGTTGTTCTTCTTGGTTGAATGTATTTCCTTGCATGAGAAGGTGTCGAAGGCAGAGGCAAGCGCAAACAGAGGGTAGGGGATTGCCTTGTCGTAGCCAAGCTATGCTGGTGTCTTTTGCATGGTTTGTTTTGGGTAGAAGCATCATCGCAAGGACTTGTGCTTCTTCTGCTGTGACCATTGTTTCTGCCCAAAGGTTAGCCTGCTCAGGAGTGAATGCAACAGGTGGCATGAGCATGATAGCCAGCAACTTGGTCTCCCTGATGTTCTGACTCCAAAGCTGATTAGCCAACTCTGCATCCTGAGGAAACTCATCTGCAATGCTGCGAAGCCTTGGCAACTCAACACCAAAGATGAGACGGAAAGGCATTCCTGCTTCTCTCATGCGGGCAGAGAGAATGCCATTCATGCTGGCTCGCAGCTCTTTCTTTATTTCATTGAGCATAAACTCTTTATTTCAACCCTATAGTGTCCGATATTCTTGGCTGTAGCGTAATATCTGTGTGTCGTAAGCTTCATCATAAGAGATGCTGACATCGATGATATCTCCTTCGCTGTTGTGAACCAGTTCATACTTGGGATTGATAAATCCTTTGTAAGGAGCCAAGTTTAGTTGCTGATAGCGTTCTCGAATCTCATGGTGCAACTGTGCGTCGAGTTTTATGCCATATTGTTCAACAAGGACTTTTGCTGCTTCGTAATCCCCCTCGCTCTTGATGCGTTGCACTTCTGCCAAAAGCTCGCCGAATGCTTTCCGAAGGAGGCAATAGTCATTGATCCGGACATAATGTTTGCCGCTAACTTCCACAATCTGCACAGCATCCGGATAGTTCGCAAGTGTCCATCTGCTGATGAGGGCACGGTTGCGCATGTGCGCTTCTTCTATCTGACAACCTTCTTCGATGCGAACCATTTGTGTTAGCAGACCGTTCATTAAGTAACTGTAGTATTGTGACTTGTATGCTTCATCGTTTGGCAATAAGCCAAGTTCAATGAGCTTCTTATCAGCAATGTAATAGAGGCCGAAGAGGTCGGCTCTGGCTTCTTCGAGTGTACTTCCATAGGCACGAAGGGCATCAGCATCAATACCAGGAAGCAATTGCCCTGAGCCGTGACCAAGACATTCGTGCAGGTCTGTGTGCAGGTCGTCACATATATCTCCATAGCGGTCAAAAAGCTGGCTGGTTGCTTCGTCAATTACGAACTCTTCTCGCATCCCACTGCCTTTGGCTGCAATGTTGTAAGCACGGGTAAGGTTGGCGATAGTCACACTTTTGCTACCGTATTCAGCCCTAATCCAATTGCTGTTGGGTAGGTTGATGCCGATGGCACTGCTTGGGTATAGGTCGCCTCCCAGTATGGCAGCACTAATCACCTTGGCACTAACTCCACGGCATTCTTTCTTACGAAAGCGAGTATCGACAGGTGAATGATTCTCAAACCATTGTGCATTATCACTTAAAGTCTTAGCTCTATGCGTTGCTTCGTGGTCAATGATGTTTACATAGCCTTCCCAACTTGCCTTTAATCCTAAAGGGTCACCATATACTTCGGTGAAGCCGTTGGTGAAATCAATCTCGCCTTCCGTCTCTCCAACCCAAAGGATAGCGTATGTATCGAAAGCCTTTAGGTCGCCTGTTTGATAGAATTCCACAAGCTTGTCAATGACGGCTTTTTGCTTTTCGTTCTCGGCATAGTTGCGTGCTTTGCAAAGCATATCGCAGATGCGGTCGATGGCTTCGCCATAAAGCCCTTTGCTGCGCCACACATTTTCAAAGAGCGAACCATCGGCATCGCGTTCCAGACGACTGTTCATGCCAAGCATCGGTGGTCTGTTGGCATCGAATTCCTTTTTGAGGTTGGCATAGAATGCTTCGGCTTCGGCTTGGGTAATGCCTTCTGCATAATAGTTGCATGAAGAGGTAAGCAGCAGGTCTTCTCCGTCGGCTTGATTGACTCGCTTGGGCATCACCTTTGGATTGAAGATGATTTCTGCCAACTCGTCAATTGCCTCTTGGCTATAGTTCATTGCCTGTAGCCTTTCGATGAAGAACTTACGACTAAAGCCTGGCTCAAACTTGAGGTAGCTGTAATGATGGTGTATGCCGTTGGAGAACCAGACTCTTTTCAGATATACGACAAAGGCTTGCCAATCAGCATTGTCTTTGGGGCCGTTGTAATGCACATAGATGTCTTCCAGAACTTGTCGCAGGCGAAGTCCATAGCGGCAGTTCTGGTCCCATAATATGTCGCGCCCCAAGAGAGCTGCTTCTGCTAAATAATAGACAAGAAGCTTCTGACGTAGGGGTAGGAGGGAGAAGTCAGGAACCTCATAGCGAAGTAGCTGAAGGTCGGCAAAGCGTTCACCTTGTCGAGCTAACGGTTCAGTCATTTGCTGCTGTTCTTTGCTTTCTTGCTTTTCTTCCTTCCTTTTGCCTTCTTCTTAGGAGTCGCAGGTTTGGCTTCTGGCGTTGCGCCAAACTTCAGCCTGTACTCCTTCGGCGTCATTCCACACAGCTTGTAGAATGTGGCGTAGAAGCTTTGGCGTGTTGTGAAGCCAACGTTGACGGCAATGTCTTCCATCGTCATCTTGTCGAAGTTGTTGTCTTGAAGCATGTATCTTGCTTCTTGAATACGCATTACACCAACCAGCTGTGAATAGTTCTGCTGGAATCGCAGGTTAATGACTGCGCTGATGTGGCGCGAGTTGACACCGATGTCGTCGGCAAGACGTTTGGCAGAGTAGTTCGGGTCGCGATACTTCTGCTCAACCATCAGCTTCATGATAATCTTTTTAGCAGCGTCTTCAACCAATTCGGGCGTGACGGAGTTTCGGTAAGAGAGCGTCTTAGTCTTCTCCTTCTTCTCGGTGATGTTATACTTAGCCATAATATATAATGTATAAGTTATTTTAGCAGAATGTTCGGGTCGTTGGTCGTGATGATGTCTATGCCGGGCATGTTGGCAAAGCGATTGAGGGCTTCTTCTCCATCGACTGTCCATACGTTGACCTCAAGACCAAGCCTCTTTGCCTCACGCGGCCAGTCGGGATGCTTGTCGAGGCACGTTATGCTGTAGTCTATACCTGTGAGTCCCATCTCCTTGACCTGCTGGGGCGTGAGGTCACCGTTCAGATAAGCAACCTTAGCTTCTGGAGCTAGTTCGTGAATGCGCTTGCAAACTTGTTTGCTGAAAGAGATGTAGTCGGTTCTGTCTGCAAGTCCAAGCAGGTTGACAAGCTCTACCGATAACTCGGAAATCATGTTGTCCCGCTTGACATTGCGATGGGGCTTGATCTCGAAAATCAGCCTGCAATCAGGCCATTTCTTTGCCTCCAGAAGGTATTGTTGTAGGGTAGGGATGAACTCACCATTCTTCAGACGTATGTTCATGAGTGTTGCATAGGTGGTATCCTCTATGCGTATGCCTTCTACGGTGGCGTCATGAAAGACGACAGGTACGCCGTCAGCCGTCAACCAAACATCAAACTCGCTGCCCCAGCAACCCAGTTCGGCTGCCTTCTGGAACGATGTAATGGAATTCTGCGCGCTGCCTTCTGTTCGCCAGTAACCACGATGAGCCACAACTTTAGGCTGTCCCAAAGCAATCATTGAACAGAGTAGAAGCAGAATAAAAGTAAATGTTTTTGACATGTGAAGTTGTTTTGTATTCTCCTGTAGTATTGAACGATTCAAAAACTCGAGACATTATATAGTCCATAGTACCGACTGCCTTCCATTAGTTTCCGTTGCTTTTCTGTTTGATAGATACCAGGATCACGTTCTGGTTGCCAAGTACGCAAGATGATGGTAGGTTTCTCCGAATCGTTGAAGTCTGCGATAAGGAACAGGTAGCCAGTATCTGAATATGTCGTAGAATAGTAGTCTTGATGAATTAGGATTCCATAGCATTTGCCGTGTATGGCATCCATGCGTCGCACATCGTTGTCAGTGAGGCGGATATTGATGAAATCATTCTTGTCAAAACATTTTGCAAGCTTTTCCAAGTATTCTTCTTTATTGTGCCGTGTGTATTTCACAGCATTGGTGAACGTCATCCTATTCTGTTCTGCAGAAGATATGGAAGCCTTGCGCAAAACGCTGCCAGTGATGATAACGGCATCGTCACTGAACAGGCTACCAATGAAGTCCAATCGTTTGAGTGCAAAAGCCGTCTGATAGTTTTCCAGGAAATTGATGAGTTCCATCTTTACCTCTCCGTCCCAGTTGGTGGTGAGAATATCATCCCGTGAGGCTCGGTTCAGTCCAAAAGCTAATGACTCAATCTTTCCCTCAGCATTGAATGTGAGACAAATGTCTTCATTGAATGTCTGCTTGGATAGGCGGAATGTTAGCGGAATGCTGCGACATATTGTCTTGTCATGAAGCTTATAAAAATGTATCTTTTGTGGACATGCAACACTCACCTTGCCATATGACTGGATGAGGGTGTTGAACATTTTCATCCCATCTTCCGTAAAGTATTGTGTTATAGCCTCAAATTTTCGAACCTCAATGGCTTTTATAATGTCCTTGACAACTGCCTCCATGGCCTTTTGATTCATTTGCTCCTCTGTTTCTGGTCCTTCTGTGGCAGTGGCCTGTGCCAGTATAGCTTGTGCTGACGTAGCTTTCTGTTCCTTCTTCGTACCGCGATGAACAATCTGCTTCTCACCGAAGCTGCGCATCACCATCGTTTCCGCTACTGATTTCACGTTCTCATCATCGGAGAAATCTTGTAAATGTTCATAGACATATCGGATGTTCAATTGAGAACTGCCGCTGTTCCCCATGCCAAGTTCTACGCGGGCATTGCCATTCTTTGCTGTAATGGTGTGGCCGTATTCATAGCCGTTATGTACTTGGAAGGCTAGTGAGTTAACAGCCTCACCATCATAAGTGAAGAAAAGATCCACTTGATTGTCATCCCATTGTTTCACGGAACACTCCAACTTGCCCAAGATGCGTTCTATCTTTTGGGGAATGGTGATGGAAAGAGGCTCGTTGTTCCGTCTCACGGTATTCCGGTCTGGAAGGCTGCGCAGGAGGCAATAGGCATTATAGTAATAGCGTAGCGCATAGTCTATCTCTCTCTTCTCCTCTGATTTCTCTGCCAGTGAAACATAGTCCAAGACCTTGTCTGTCCTCTCGGAAAAAACCTTTTGAATATCTGTCTTTTCTATATAGCGCAGCACGCGGTAGCCGTTTCCCTTTTTATTTTCGATGAGCATTTGGCGGGCATTGTGCAGCGTACCTTTGGAGTACGTCTTTATAACAGATTCCACCGCAGACCGAGATGATGTCTGGGCGTTGTCTGTGATTTCCCCCTCCTCTAACTTAAACTGACTTTGAACGCTCACACTGATTTGGGATGTCAGTTGGTGCAAGGCATATTGGTCTGCTTCCTCAAGTGTTGTACCCTCCCCCATGGCAGAGAGGTAGCGTTCCGTGTCCTGAAGAATAGCCTCTGCTTGTTTCAGGGTGTTCTGTGCTAGAGTCATCTGACACAGGCATATAAATACCAATAGATTAATGATGCGAGTAATCATTTTATTACTTGTTTTTTACCGTTAATAATATAGATACCCTTTGGCAGTCTGCCGTTTGCAGGTTTTCCACTTGATACTTCGCGGCCGCTCAGGTCATAGACATTTCCTGTTCTCTGTTCAATCTCCTTCGCGGGAATGTCGCGTATCTCGGTGGGCATCTGCTCGAGGATATCATACCAGGGCTTAACAGAGACCGTCTGCGAAATCATATATGCCTCGAAGGGGCGGGACGGACGCAAAGCCTGTATGAACTTGCTGCCTTCTGCAAACTGATGATTAACGGAGTCGTTCACATTTATCAAAAGGCAATCGTTTCCCATGGCCTGCCTCTGGTAGGATGGCTGGAAGTGTCTATTCGAGCCCGGCACCTTCAGGTTCTCATCGCTTGTACAATATACATCTACACCTGAATCGTCTTGTGCAGAGAATGTCACGTTGCCGGCCAGGCGGTACTTAGGCAGGTATGTCACATCGTTGGGCATGGAAATGATGTAGGGCGTATTGGCCTCGATGCTTGCGGCAGGGGCGAACTTGTCATCGTCGCCATAGCTGTAGAGCCAGAAGGGCAATTTGTTTTCCACCTCATCATCAGTCAGGCTTTCGTAGGGATAAATCTCGGGATTGTTGTCGGAGCTACGGGACAGGCGGATTGTCTTCACGTTGAACGGCAGTGCCAGCGTTTCCCAACCCTGACAATATTCGCGGCGTGTGAGCATCCTGTAGTTGTGACTATAGGCAACCTTCTTGGCCTTGAACGCCTCGGGGCAGTAGAAGTCATGGTCGTCGGAGAGGATGATGTTTTCGGCCATGCCATTCACAATCACATTGCCGCCTTGAGGTGCGTAAGACCTGTCCTTGACATAGTACAGCATATTGGCGTTGGTCAGTTCTCCTGTCACCTCCGTACGCAAAGGCAGTTCTGCATTCCACTGGATGGCAGCCAGACGGGTGTCGCGCTTGAAGAGGTTCTTGCCCGCTTGAGAGATGGAGGCCGGGATTTTCACAGAGACGAGCCATTCGCAATTGGCAAAGGCCAGACTGCCTATTTCCTGCACTTGCCATGTCCGCTGACTATGTTCGAAGCTTTCGGGTACGGACAGATGACCGCTGTAGTCATACGGTAGCACCTTCACAATGTGATTGGTGTTGTCTGTAACACCATATCTGATACCTTCATACTCAAAGGTCTCTATCCGTTCCATGAAGATGACGGACACGGTGCCGTCCTCCATAACATTGCGCACCACAAAGGTGTTACCCAAAGCTTGCTCTGTCACCGTTTCTCCATTCCAGGTGACCTTGTCCACCATTTGACCTTCGTCGGGTAGGAACTCTAAGACTAAATCTCCGCCTTGCGGCACGCGGATAGTCTGCTCGCTATAGGAGAGCGTTTCGTTCTTCACCCGCACGTCGCCGAGGCCGTCAATATAGATGGTGTATGTAACGTACTCTGGTTCTATCACTATATTATGTTGGAACTCGGCAAGAACAAAGTAGTCTCCATCTACAATATTCAGGGTTAGCACGCCGTCTGTCACCTGTGATGTGCTGTCCTGCTGATTGACCATCACACGTTCTATATGGCAGTCTTCCTCTGGAGTAAGCAGCAATTGTACTTCACCGGCAACCATGAACGTAGCTGTGGTGTCTGCCAGTACCTTACCGTTGAATGTCACGGTTCCGTCACCTACCGCAGAAATCGTCAGCGGCTGAAGAATCACCTCTATATTTTGGAAGTTCTTCCATCCATCTGTAGCTTTATAGGCATCAATAGTCCCTGCCGGCACAAAGAGCGTAGCTGTTTCGTATGGGATGCCATTGAAAACATTATCGCTAATGGCAAATGGTTCTTTTATATAAGACGTGATATTTGTCAGGCCGCTACAGCCGTAGAAGGCCTCAGTGCTAATAAGTGTCACGCTACTGGGAATGGTGATGCTGGTCAGGCTGCAGCAATAGAATGCTCTAGCATCGATGCTTTTCACGCTACTGGGAATAACGGTATTTCTACAGCCCAGAACTAGAATATTATTGTTTGTGTCAATGATAGCATTACAATTGTCGCGGGAATCATACGTACTGTTTTCTGCATTGACTGTTATAGAGACCAAATCACAGCCACGGAAAGCTCCAAAACGTATTTCTTCCACGTTGCTACCGATGGTGATGCTCTCGATAGAAGAGCAATCCTCAAAGAAATTACCAATGTATGTTACAGAATTTCCAATAATACACTCTTTAACCTGGTCGCCAAACAAACGAGCGAATTCCCTTGACGATTGCCCAGGATATACCTTGGATATTATTGCCCAGCAGTCCAAAGTGACAGTGGCCAAGTTGTTACAACCACTGAAACCGAACCGCGGAAGTCCTGTCACACTGTTGGGTATTGTCACTGCTGTCAGGCCGCTACAGCCATTGAAAGCACTGCCGTCAATTTCGGTTACAGCGTACGTTTCATCCTGATACTGGACGGAGGCTGGAATTACGATGTTGCCGGAATACTCATCGTCTTTGGATGCAATGACAGTTGCCTGTTTTGTTCCTGTATCAAAGGCATACCAGAGGTTGCCTACCTTTGCTTCTTCAGTGGAAGTACTTGCGATAGCAACGATTGTGCCAAATCCACTCCAGGGCGAAGTGACTTTATAAGATTCGACAGAACCTTTTGGCACATATAGTGTTGCATTCTCTATGTTGGTTTCGGAAAAAGCATCGCTACTTGTGTTGGGAACTTGTTCTGCGTAACAATAAACCTCAGTTAGACCACTGCAACCACCGAAGGCTTTACTGCCTATGCTGGTCACGCCGTTGCCAATGGTAACGGAGGCCAGGCTTCGGCAACCATAGAAGGTACTTATATCGATGCTTGTCACGCTGTTGGGGATGATGATGGAGGTCAAGCTGCTACAATCTTTGAAGGCTGCGTAACCGATGCTGGTCACACTTTCGGGAATGGTGATGGAGGCCATGCTGCTGCAACCACAGAAAGCATTCTGTTCGATGGCAGTCACACTGTTGGGGATAACTGTGTTCTGGCAACCGGTAATCAGTTTGTTTGATGCAGTTTCTATGATTGCATTGCAGTCATTTCGTGAGTCGTATTTTGTATTTCCCGTTTCCACTTTTATAGATGTCAGGCCGCTGCAACCCACAACAGCAGAGCTTTCAACGCTCGTCACACTTTCAGGGATGGTGAGGGATGTCAGGCCGTCACAACCAAAGAAAGCAAAATAAGAGATGCTCGTCACACTGTTGGGAATAGTGATGGATGTCAAACCGCTGCAACCATAGAAGGCAACCTTTCCTATTTTGGTCACGCTATTGGGGATAATTGTGTTCTGACATCCGGTAATTAAAGAATTTGTTGCCGTCTCTATGATTGCATTGCAGTCATTGCGTGAATCGTATTTTGTATTTCCCGATTCCACTTTTATGGATGCCAGGCTGCTGCAACTACCGAAGGTTTCAGGCTTGATGTTAGTCACGCTTTCTGGGATGGTGACGGATGTCAGGTCTCGGCAACAAAAGAAGGCATATTCACCGATGCTGGTCACATTGTTGGGGATGGTGAAGGATGTCAGGCCTTCGCAATAAAAGAAGGCATTGTCGCCGATGCTGGTCACACTGTTGGGGATGGTGACGGAAGTCAGACCGCTACAATAATAGAAGGTATTGTCGCTGATGCTGGTTAATCCTGTAAAATACTGAAGCTCGTTAAACGAAGTGATTGTCTGATTATCTTTGAAAACAGTGCCTAAGTCCGTTACTGCGGCAGCTTCTGCCTCATCAAGTTCTCCATCGCTATTCGTGTCCCAGTTGGCAACGCAGAGGGCTTTGACATTGGCATCAATAAAGTTAATGACATTGGGAGTAATGGTGACATCAATAGTGACATCGTCACATGAGCTGGTGCTGGATGAAACATCCGTGATGCGGATATTCGAAAGTGTACCATTTCCTGAAGTCGAAGCAGTCTCATTTGCTGTGACGGATATTGACATCAGCTCGCCACTGGAGCCTGTGATGACATCGGCATCCATAGAATAGACAACAACGAGATAACCACCGTCGTTAAGAGCCCTGAAGTTGACGGTGTGGTTTGCGATGCGTCCGCTCTTGGTATAGACGAATTGTCCATTGGTATTAGTGGTGACAGAGAGTCCTTCTGGCAAATAGAGCTTGAACTGGAAACCGCTCAGGTTCGTCTCGGTATTGTTCATGCCGATGACCAGCTGTGCCGTCTTTCCAGGAGTTATCTCAATCTGGCTTGCCGTGAAAGTGGCAGCATACAGGTGAGCATGCAGCATCGTGACTAATATGGTCAGAAATAACGATACCCTTTTCATATCTTATACTTATTTATATATATTATTTAGAAATGGATACTTTGTGATTGTTGATGATATATTGCCCACGGCGAAGAGTGATTGTGTTCACTCCTGAATGGAGACGTTTCTGCTCGCATAGAGCACCGCTGACGGTGTAGATGTTCAGCATGGTGTCATTGTTGGCATGAACATACAAGGTGTTGCCTTTCACGCTAATTTGTTCACGTTGAACGCCCTGCAAGTTCGTTGTGTAGGAGTCGTCAACCCGCAGTTTGTAGGTTTTGGCTTCTGGAATCGAGAATATTGGTTCACTGATGATGATGTTATCATCGGCATTTCCTGTAGTGTGGATGCTGAGAATATTGCCAGCGGAGCCTGTGATGACATTGCCGTTCATAGAGAAGCCGATGATTATGTATTGTCTCTCATTTACCTTTTTGGCAAACTTGGTGAAACCATCCAGACGCTCAGTATTGAATGTGACAGCGTCAATGTCAACACCGTCTGGCAAAGTCACTATCATCTGGAAGGCACTATATTCGAACTCGTTGTCGAGTTGAATGTCAACGATGTTGTCTTCGTTTGTGATGGTGAGATAGTCATTATTTTCAGTGACTGGCTCTGTATCAGTCATATCACGCAAAGCCTTCACACCGGCACTGTTGTCTTGGGGCTTGATGATGACATTGATGACAACCATAATGTCGCCGATATCCACAAACCCGTCGTCATTGAGGTCAACTTCAGCATTGTAGATGTCATCCGCGATGTAGTTGATGATGGTCATGATATCGCCCACATCCACGCTTCCGTTGTTATTCACGTCGGGATTTGCTTCTGACGGAATCTTCTCGATTTTGCCAAATTCGTTCCAAGGCGAAGTGGCTTTATATGACTCGACAGAACCTTTTGGCACATATAGTGTTGCATTCGTTAGGTTGGCACCGTCAAAAGCATTCCATTTTGCGCTGGGAACTTGTTCTGCATAACAATAGACCTTGGTCAGACTGCTGCAGCCAGAGAAAGCCGAGTAGCCAATATTTGTCACACTCTCAGGAATTTCAATAGAGGTTAGGTCGCTAAAGTCCTTGAAAGCATATCCCGCAATTCCTACAGTTCCTTCATCCAAGACAATCTCTGTGTTCTCGGGCATCGTCCCCTTGTACTTGTAGGCCACTTTCCCCGCATAAACTAAACCATCTGGCTGACTGCTGTACCATGCTGTGCCGTAGAAGGCATCTCCTTCGATGCTGGTTACACTCTCTGGGATGGTGATGGAAGTAAGACCACTGCAATAGTAGAAAGCTTCGTAGCCGATGCTGGTTACACTGCTGGGAATGGTGGTAGTCTGAATGCCATCAATCAATGTGTTTGTCGCAGTTTCTATGATTGCATTACAGCCATTACGCGAATCATATACTGGGTTTGCTTCGTCAACCTTGATGGATGTCAGGCCATCGCAAGAAGAGAATAATCGATAGCCAATGTCGGTGACGCCTTTGGGGATGGTGATGGAGGTCAGGCTTCTGCAACCATCGAAGGCAGAATCGCGAATTCTCGTCACACTCTCTGGGATGGTTATAGAAGTCAGTTTTGAGCATGAGTAGAAAATACATTCTTCCAGGACAGTAATGTCTGGAAGTTCTATAGAACTGAAGTTATCATAGGCAAAGGCATAACGTCCTATGGATGATACAGAGCGTGGTATCGAAATGGAGAGTAGTTTACTACATTGCAAGAATGCTGCTTCTCCAATGCTGACAAGTCCTTCAGGCATAACAATAGATGAGAGTTCTTCACAGTAGTTGAAAGCATCTGTACCAATGTACTTAAGATTTTGAGGCAGGACAATCTCTGTTAGTTTGCAACCAATGAAGACCTTCTCCCCCATTTCGTCATTACGCTCTATTGTTACTTCAACGGGCATAAATCCTATACTGTGATTATATTCTAGATTAATCTCGCCTGTTTCAAGATAATTTTCGCCTCCCTTAACGATAGATGCATCTTTGAGGTCCAGCTTTGTTACTATGCAATTTGTTCTTTGTCCCTTATAGTTGTTCCCCGTCAGTTCTCTTAGCAACTTGAAATCTGTTCCATTCAATTGACCTGTAATAGTAAGTTCCTGCAACAAAGTCTTATCAGCATCTGTAATATAGTTGGATAGTGTACCAGCCTCAGCCACATGGATAGTTCTGACACTCGGATCGTCTGGTTCCCCAAACGGAACGATATTTTGGAAGTTCTTCCATCCGTCTGTAGCTTTATAGACATCAATAGTACCTGCCGGCACAAAGAGCGTAGCTGTTTCGTATGGAAGACCCTTAAAAACATAATCGGAAATGGCAAAAGGTTCCTTTATATAAGATGTGATATCTGTCAAGCCGGTACAATTATAGAAAGCATACTTGCCTATGCTCGTCACGCTTTCAGGGATGGTGACTGATGTCAGGTTGCTGCAATAATAGAAAGCATACTCGCCGATGCTGGTCACATTGTCGGGAATGACGGTGTTCTGACATCCGGTAATTAAAGTGTTAGTTGCCGTTTCTATAATTGCGTTGCAGTCGTCGCGTGAATCGAATATGGTATTTCCCGTTTCCACTTTTATGGAAGTCAGGCCTTTGCAATTTGCGAAGGCCGATTTCCCGATACTGGTCAAGCTGCTGGGAATCGTCACTGAGGTCAGGGCGGTGCAGCCACGGATGGCATTGTCTCCTATACTCGTCACTCTTACGGGGATGGTGACTGAGGTCAGGTGGCTGCAATTATAGAATGCCTCTTCGCCGATGCTGATTAATCCTGTAAAATACTGAAGTTCATCAAACGAAGTGATTGTCCGATTAGTTCTGAACACTGTGCCTAAGTCCGTTACTGCTGCAGCTTCCACCTCATCAAGTTCACCGTCGCCATTCGTGTCCCAATTGTCAACACATAGAACCTCGACATTGGCATCAGCAAAGTCAATGCCATTGTTTGTTGATGGAATCCTCACGATTGTGCCAAATCCGCTCCAAGGCGATTTAGCTTTATATGATTCGACAGAAACTTTTGGTACAAATAATGTCGCATCCGTTATATTTCTGTCATAAAAGGCATCGCTATCTGTGGTGGGAACTTTTTTAGCATAACAATAGACCTCGGTCAGGTTGTAGCAAGACCCGAAAGCCCTATCGCCTATACTGGTCACACCATTTCCTATGGTGACGGAGGTCAGATTCCCGCAATTTGAGAAGGTATAGCCATCGATGCTTGTAACACCGTTGGGGATAGTGATGGAGGTCAGGCCGCTGCAATAATTGAAAGCAGAGTAACCGATGCTTGTAACACTACTGGGGATGGTGACAGAGGTCATGCCGCTGCAACTTTCGAAAGTATTGTTACCGATGCTTGTAACACTATTGGGGATGGTGAGGGATGTCAGGGCGCTGCAACCACAGAAGGCACAGTCGCCGATGCTGGTCACGCTGTTTGGGATGACTGTGTTCCTGCAACCTGAAATTAAGGTGTTAGTCGCCGTCTCTATAATGGCATTGCAGTCATTGCGTGAATCGTATTTTGTATTTCCCGTTTCCACTTTTATGAATGTCAGGCCACTGCAATCAGCAAAAGCAGCGAAACCGATGCTTGTCACACTTTTGGGAATGGTAAGGTATGTCAGGCCGTCGCAAGACCAGAAAGCATTATTGCCGATGCTGGTCACGCTATTGGGGATGGTGACGGATTTCAAGTTTATGCAATAAAGGAAAGCAGTATTGCCGATGCTGGTTACGCTGTTAGGAATAGTAATGAAGGTCAGTCGATAACAACCATTGAAAGCATCTTCTCCGATGCTGTTTAATCCTGTAAAATACTGTAGCTCATTAAACGAAGTGATTGTCTTTTCTTTGAACACAGTGCCTAAGTCTGTTACTGCAGCAGCTTCCGCCATATCAAGCTCACCATTGCCATTCGTGTCCCAATTGGCTATGCAGATAGCCTTGACATTGGCATCTGCAAAGTCAATGACGTTGTCTGTTGATTGAATCTTCTCGATATTTTGGAAGTTCTTCCATCCGTCTGTAGCTTTATAGGCATCAATAGTACCTGCCGGCACAAAGAGAGTGGCTGTTTCGTAGGGGATGCCCTTGAAAACATTATCAGCAATGGCAAAAGGTTCTTTAATATAAGATGTGATGTTTGTCAAGCCGGTGCAATAATAGAAAGCATACTTGCCGATGCTCGTCACGCTTACGGGGATGGTGACTGAGGTCAGGTCGCTGCAATAATAGAAAGCATACTCGCCGATGCTGGTCACATTGTTGGGAATGACGGTGTTCTTACAACCGGTAATTAAAGTGTTAGATGCCGTTTCTATGATTGCGTTGCAGTCGTTGCGTGAATCGTATATAGTATTTCCCGTTTCCACTTTTATGGAAGTCAGTCCTTTGCAACTTGCGAAGGCTGATTTCCCGATAGTGGTCACGCTGCCTGGAATCGTGACGGAGGTCAGGGTGGTGCAACTACGGAAGGCATTGTCTCCGATGCTGGTCACGCTACTTGGGATGGTGATGGAGGTCAGGCTGCTGCAATTATAGAAGGCTTGGCTTTCGATGCTGGTTAATCCTGTAAAATACTGAAGTTCATTAAACGACGTGATTGTCCGATTACTTTTGAACATGGTGCCTAAGTTCGTTACTGCGGCAGCTTCCACCTCATCAAGTTCACCATCGCCATTCGTGTCCCAATTGGCAACGCATAGGGCCTTGACATTGGCATCTGCAAAGTCAATGACATTGTTTGTTGTTGGAATCTCTACGAATTTACCAAATCCACTCCAAGGCGACTTTGCTTTATAAGATGCGACAGAACCTTTGGGCACAAAGAGTGTAGCATCCGCTATATTGGTTTCGGAAAAAGCGGAGCTATTTGTGGTGGGAACATTTTTTGCATAGCAATAGACATATTTTAGGCTGGTACAACTACGAAAGGCCCAGTATCCGATGCTTGTCACGCTGTTAGGGATGGTGACTGAGGTCAGGCCGCTGCAACCAGAAAAGGCATAGGTGCCGATGCTTGTCACGCTGTTGGGGATAACGGTGTTCTGACAACCGGCAATCAGAG
>Ga0265301_10002751_pt1 | contig 19742 bp, 14 predicted proteins | sample AusTroGonzalo_MG_2_FD_193488 | JGI IMG/M metagenome (GOLD analysis project Ga0265301, IMG submission 193488) | Bovine rumen microbial communities from tropical cattle in Woodstock, Queensland, Australia - Gonzalo_04 | ecosystem: Host-associated > Mammals > Digestive system > Stomach > Rumen ... | reverse complement strand
CGGCCCGATCCCGCAGCAGGACGGACGCCAGGGGTTCGGCTTCAGTCTGACCCCGCGTCAGGGCGCCGGTCAGGGGTTCGGCTTCAGCCTGATTCCGCGTCGGGGAACTGCTTCGCAGGTCGCGCAGACGACCGCGGCCGCCCCTGAAAAGAAGGCGGAAAAGGCTGAGAAGAAGGCTGACAAGGAAAAGGCCGACAAGAAGCCCGACAAGAAAGACGAGAAGGCCAAGACCGAAAAGAAGGCCGACAAGAAGGCCGACAAGGAAAAGACCGAGAAGAAGGCCGAAAAGAAATCCGAGAAGAAAAAAGACGAAAAGAAGTCCAAGAAGAAAGACAAGGACGATGACGATGATGATGACGACGATGACGATGATGACGATGATGACGACGATGACGACGATGATTGATTGAACGTTCTCAAAAAAACTCCCGGATTCCCGCGATCCGGGAGTTTTTTTCATTTGACTTTCATCCGAAACGCGATTATAGTGTAGGGCATTTTTATTGATTTAGTTCCGGCGGCTTTTCGCGCCCGGGAAAGGTCCAACTGGTAAGATTTTCGGTGGTTGCGTTTTCATAGAGCCACGCTCAGATCTTCCTGCATTGGTCTTTTTGCCCGTACGCTGAAAATCCATCCGTTCCAATCAATCGAAACACCCCTTCATTAAAGAGCTGTAATCCGTTTTAAATTGAGGTCGTTCCGCCATGTCTCCGCAAGATTCCGAAGAGACCAGTCCCTTTTTCCCAGCCCTGGATGAACACCGCGGCCGTCTGCTGGCCCTGGCCGGACGCAACCTGAACCCGGTGCTGGCGAAACGGGTTTCGCCGGAGGACGTGGTGCAGGAAACGTTTGCCGCGGCGTGCCGGAAGGCGGATTTCATGCAGAACTGCCCGGACGTCCCGGTGTACTGCAAGCTGCGGAAACTCCTGTTCCAGACCATCACGGACCTGGAGCGGAAGCACCTGCAGAGCTCGAAGCGCGACGCCTACCGCGAACAGGAGATCGTGGCGGCGGAGGACGTTTCCTCGCCCGGCCCGGACTGGAACCTCTTCGCGGACACCGTGACCGGCCCGCTTACGCAGATCGCCCGCCAGGACCGCTACGAACTGCTCCGGAAAACGATGGAGTCCCTGCCGGAACACGACCGGGAGATCCTGGAGCTGCGCCACTTCGACGGCATGAGCAATCTGGAATGCGCGGAGGCGCTGCACCTGACCCCGAAGAACGCGAGCATCCGGTACGTGCGCGCGCTGGAACGCCTCAAAAAACAGCTGATCGAATTCACCGAGTTCCGACCGTGAGCGAAAACGACACGACATTCGAAGACCTGATGGAGGACTATCTGGAGCAGTTCCGCAACGGGACGGCCCCGGATACCGGCGATTTCGCGAAGCTCCATCCCGACTACGAGGAGCGCCTCAACGAGCTCCTGCCGCTGATGGTGAAAATGGAGGGCTGCGCCGCCGACGCCGGCCGGACCCGCGCCGCGTCCTGCGGGGAGTTTCCCGACCTGAGCGGCTCGGACTACCGGCTGATCCGGAAGATCGGGGCGGGCGGCATGGGCGAGGTGTTCGAGGCTCTGCAGGTATCGCTGAACCGGAAGGTCGCGGTGAAACTGCTGTCGCCCTCGCTGACCGCCGATCCCGCCCAGCGCGAACAGTTCGCGAACGAGGCGCGCGTGATCGCCATGCTCCATCACCCGAACATCGTAAAGATCTACAACGCGGGCGTTTGCGCCGAGCGGTGCTACTACGCGATGGACTTCATCGACGGCAAGGGCCTGGACCGCTGTCCGCAATACGCTCCGAGGGAGATCACGCGTCTGGGGCTTCAGGCGGCGCGTGCGCTCGCCTACGCCCACGGATGCGGCGTGCTGCACTGCGACGTGAAGCCCGCGAACCTGCTGCTGGACGCGCACGGCGAAATCCACATCGGCGACTTCGGACTTGCGTTCGTGCTGAAGGACGGAGCTGGGGACAAGGCGGGCATGAGCGGGACGCTCCGCTACATGGCGCCGGAACGCCTCAGGCACGGGAGCCGGACGTTCGCCGGGGATCAGTATTCGTTCGGCGTAACGCTCTACGAGCTCCTGACCCATGCGCCCGTCCTGCCGGAACGCGACCCGAAGAAGCTGATCGAGCGCATCTGCGCCGGGCCGCTTCCGCCGCTGAGGTGTGCCGAGCCCGACCTGGCGGCCATCGTGAACCGCTGCATCGCCTTCGATCCGTCCGATCGCTACCCCGACATGCGGAAAGTGGCGGAGGATCTGGAGCATTTCCTGCGTCACGAGCCGGTTTCGGCGGCCGGCACGTCGGTGTTCCGGCGGCTGAGCCTGTGGTCGAAACGCAAGCCCGCCGTGGCGGCGCTGAGCCTGCTGGTCCTGGCCGCGTTCGCCGCGTTCGCCGTGGCCGTGACCGTGGGCTACATCCGCACCAATTCCGCGCTGAAGCTGGCCGAACACAACGCCGCCGCCGCGAATGCCGCGCTGTCCGACATCTTCGCCCACATCGAACACCGCACCCCGACTTCGAGCGGCAGCGAACTGCTTTCCCGCCTGATGCCGTACTACCAGGAGATCGCCGAACAGCGGAACCTGCCGCAGTCGGAGATCGCCGACATGAACCTGATGATCGGAACCGCCGCCATGCGGTCCGGCAACTACCCGCTCGCCGAAAACGCCTTCCGCCGCGCGAGCGAGCTTCAGCCCGACGGCGGCACGCTGAACCGGCTCGCCGCCGCCCTCCGCCAGCAGGGGAAGACCGTCCAGTCGGACCTGGTCTCCCGCGAGGTCATCGAGGCGTATCCGGGGTCCGTCGAGGCCGTCCGCGCCCACCAGTCCCTCGGCGAATACGACGAGGCGTTCGATCTGCTGAAATCGCTGCTTCAGCAGAACCGGAACGACCCCGACTATCTTTATCAGTATGCCCTGCTGCTGGAGACGCAGCCCCGGTTTGCCTCAGCGGAGAATCGGGTCGGCGACATCCCGCCGAACCCGTCCGTCCTGCTCGAACGGCTCTCGAAACAATACCCGGACCGCATGGAGTTCTCCCTGGCGTTCGTCGACCTGACGAGCCGGAAACTGAATACGCCGGGCCGGTTCGCCCAGCAGGACAGGCAGTCGCTCGAACAGGCTTTGAATTTGGCCGATCGCCTGCTCGCGGGATTCCCGAACACGCCCGAAGTCGCCTCGGCCGCCGTGGAGCTCTACGACGCCCGCATCGCCCAGCTGCGCCGGAGCGGCGACCAGACCTCGGCGCGCAAGGAAGAGGCGCGTCTGCAGGGAATGCTGGAAATCCTGTACCGCAGCCCGGACGCCCCGGATGAGGTGAAGGAAACCCTGCTGACGATGCAGCTGGAACAGCTGGAGCAGATGATCGACGCATGGACGCGCCAGCAGAACGCGGCTGTCCGCAACCAGTCCAGACGCCAGCATCAGGAACTGGCGCTGAAGATCAGAGATGAGCTGGACGATTATCATGGCGACAAACTTGAGATTTTCCAGAACGAACTGGGACGGCTGTGGTCGAAAACCGATGCCACAACGCCGATTACGGCGGACGCCGGACGGCGCAACCAGCCTCAGCAGAACAGAACCCGGACGAGGACGCCCGCACCGAACCGGACGGATCGCACCGGACGCGGCGGGACGATCCCGATGCCGGGTATGATCACGCGGCCCTTTGCGCCGGAACGTTCCCGGTTCAACCGGGGCGAACAGCCGCAGGGCGGAGCAGCCGGTCGCGTTGGCGGCTCTGCTGAACGCCCCCGTACTGAGACGGGCGCAGACGCGAACCGTCCCCGCCCGGATTCCAGTGCGGCTGACCGTGCCGACGGAGGAACCTCCGACCGTTCCCGCCCGGATTCCGGCGTAGACGGAGATTCCGCCGTTTCCCCCGCCGCTCCCGCAGGGGAAAATGCATAACGGAACTTGATAAAACCTTCCTCGCGTGATATATTTTAAAGCAAAGTTTTTTTGTTTTTTGACCAAACCCTGACCTCGAAAGGATCAAGCCATGTCGGAACAGAGCGCCATGTGGATCGACCGCTGCCATAAGTATACCATTATCGACGGGGAATCGTCGTTTCAGATCAATTTCGCCGGAATGGATTTCGACGATGCCGACTTGCAGGCCATCGAGCCGCGCTTCGCGTCCGTCCACGCCGAAATGCAGAAGATCGAATGCGGCGAGATCAAAAACCCGGACGAAAACCGCAAAGTCACGCATTTCACGGACCGCTCCGTGTACTCCGGCAGCGGCGAATTCGCCGACGTGGAGGAGTTCGCGGACGACATCCGCAGCGGTCGCCTGACCGGATCCACCGGCAAACGCTTCCAGTCCGCCATCATCAACGGCATCGGCGGGTCCGCCCTGGGGCCGCAGCTGCTCCAGATGGCGCTGAACGGCCCGTACTGGAACGAGCTCGGCGAAGAACAGCGCGGCGGCAACCTGAAAATCTATTTCCTCGACAACACCGATACGGCGGGCGCCGCCGACGCCATGCGCGTGTGCGACCTGGAGACCACGCTGGTCGTGAATATCTCGAAATCCGGCGGCACGCAGGAGACCAAGAACAACATGATCTTCTGCGAGAACGCTTTTGCGAAGGCCGGACTGCCGTTCGCCAGACACGCCTGCGCCATCACCATGAAGGGCAGCGAGCTCGACCTGCACGCCTCCCGCGAAGGCTGGCTGAAGACGTTCGAAATGGCCGAATCCATCGGCGGTCGCACCAGCGTGACCAGCATCGTGGGGCATCTGCCCGCCGCGCTCGCCGGGATCGACTTCGCCGCTCTGCTGGAAGGCGCATGCCACATGGACGCCCTCACGCGCAATCCAGCGCTCCTGCACAACCCCGCCTATATGATGTCTGCCATGTGGTTCATCGCGGGCGGCGGCAAGGGCGACAAAAACATGGTCATCGTGCCGTATTCCGACCGCCTGATCCTGCTGTCGCGCTACCTGCAGCAGCTGGTGATGGAGAGCCTGGGCAAGGAGCTCGACCTGGACGGCAACGTGGTGCATCAGGGGCTGAACGTGTTCGGCAACAAGGGCGGCACCGACGCCCACGCGTTCATCCAGCAGCTCAACGACGGCCGCAACGACTTCTTCATCACGTTCATCGAGGTCCTGAAGGACAGCACGCCCGCGCCCGTCTCCGACGGCATCGACATGGGCGACTATCTGCACGGGTTCCTGACCGGGCTTTCCAACGCGCTTCGCGGACACGGCCGCAGCGTGATAGAAATGCGCATCCCCGAGGTGAACGCGTTCTGCCTGGGCATGATCATAGCGCTGTACGAACGCGCCGTGGCGGCCTACGCCGAGCTCATTCACATCAACGCGTTCCACCAGCCGGGCGTTCAGGCGTACAAGCTCGCGAGCAAGGGCGTCATCAAGCTGCTCACCTCGCTTGAAGCCGCGCTGCCCGCCGTCGCGCCGTTCTCCGGTTCCGCCGCCGAACTCGCGCAGAAGCTCAACCTCGAAGACAGCCTCTACGAAGTCGAAGGCATCCTCGCGAAGCTCGCCGCCAACTCCGCCACCCGTCAGGTGCCCGTCCGCATCAGCCGCGCCTGGGGCAAGGATGGCGGCTGGGTGTACACGGTCGAGGCGAAGTAAGGCTTTTCCCTGCGTGGACGGCCGATGACCGAGCTCCTGGAACGCATTCAGCACTGGTTCCTGTCCGTGACCGGCGTCTTGAGCGCCACGGACGAGGAGGCTATCGTCACCGCGCTGCTCCTGATCGTGGTGACCGGGCTCGTCGGCGGCGTAATCGCGAAGCGTCTGCGGCAGCCGCTGATCCTGGGCTACATCCTGGCGGGCGTGCTGGTCGGCGTTCTGTTCAAGGTCGGATTCGGCGACGTCGCGAACAGCGCGGTGAATTCGCTGGCGAACGTGGGCGTGGCGCTGCTGCTGTTTTCCATGGGGCTGGAGTTCTCCAAGAAGGACATCCGCCCGATCTTCAAGGTCGCGGTCTTCGGTGCGCTGGCGCAGGTCTTTTTCACGTTTCTGGTGTCGACCGGGATCGCCTGGCTGCTGAGCCGGAATACGGCGCTAAACTACGGCGAGGACAAAATTCCGCTTTTCAGCTCGACCGTTTCGCTGTTCCTCTTCGGCATCTGCTTCGTTTCCACCAGTACCGCGGTCGTCCTGAAGACACTCTCCAGCAAGGGATTCGAAAACTCGCTTTCCGGTCGCGTCATGATCGGCGTCTCCATCGTACAGGACCTGACTGTGATGCCGCTGATGCTGCTGGTCTGCCAGCTCGGTGCGCTTTCGTCGTCGTCCGGCGGCGGGCTTTCCTCGCTCACGCCGCTCCTGCTCAGCGCGGCGTTTATGGCGCTGATGCTGTCGGTCGGCGCGCGGTATCTGCCGCGGCTCACGGAACACGCGGCGCGGCTGGAGTCGAAGGAGCTTTTCCTGCTGTCCATTACGGGCATTGCGCTCGTGTCCGGCGCGATTTCCGTGGCGATGCAGGTGACGTTCTCGTTCGGCGCGTTCCTGGCCGGCATCGTGCTGAGCGACAGCGCGTACGGCAGGAAGGCGCTGTCCGAGCTGTCCCCGGTCCGCGACTTCTTCGCCATGCTGTTTTTCGTCTCCATCGGCATGATGCTGGACGTGCATTATCTGGCGGTTCACTGGCCAGTCGTGGCCGCCCTGGTCATCCTGACCGGATTCGCGCGCACGACGTTTCTGGCCGCCGTCACCTGGATTTTCAAGTACCGCAACGTGATCCCGGTGGCGATGCTGTTCGGTATGTTCCCGACCTCGGAAATCGCGTTCGTGGTCATCGGAACGGGGTTCCGGAGCGGCTTCATCACGTCCGAACTCTACTCGCTGATCCTCAGCGTGGTCGTCTGCTCCATGATCGCCGGGCCCATCATCAATAACCTCACGACGCCGGTCTATTCCCTGCTCCGCCGCACGGTCTGGAAGGACGTCCGCCGCAACGACATCGTGCTGCCGCAGCCCGATCTGGACGCCCACATGATCCTGGTCGGCGGCGGCCGCATCTCCCGCGTGATCGCGCACGTGCTGATCCGCCTGAAGCTGAAATACGTGATCGTGGAACCCTCCTACGACCGGTACTGCGAGGCGCGGAACGAGGGGCTGAACGTGATCTACGGCGACCCGATGAGCGACGTGATCCTGGCTGCGGCCCGCGTCGGACACGCGAAAGTGCTGGCGCCGATGATTCAGAAACTTGAGGAGTGCCTCGCGATCATTCGGCAGGCGCGCAAGTTCAATCCCGAGCTCCGCACCGTGATGTGCGCCAATTCGCCCGAGACCGAAAAACGCCTTGCCGAGGAGAGCGTCGACGAGATCATCCTGGCGCACTTCGAGGTGTCGCTGGAGCTGACGCGGCGCATCCTCGTGCTGAACGGCATTTCCGAGGCGCACATCCAGAACTACCTCGACTCCGTCCGCGCCAGCCGCTACAGACCCATGACGGACGGCAGCCCGGCGTTCGCGCTCGCAGAAAAGATCCGCGCGTTTCAGGGGCTCATCGAACTGCACTGGACGCAGCTCCAGCCGGACAGCCCGCTGGTGGGCCGTTCGATCGGCGAATCCGGCATCCGCGCCCGAACCGGCACGTCCATCGTGGGCGTGATCCACGAGGGCAGGGTCGGCGCGAACCCGCGTCCGGACACCGTGCTTCATGCCGGCGACCTGATCGCCGCTATCGGCAATGCCGAGCAGATCGCGGAGTTCGCCAGACTCACGCGTTCGGCGATGGCCGCTTCGCCCGAATCCGCCGCGACACTGGCGACGCAGACAGAATTGCCCGAGGTCAATGCCGCGGATAATGCGGTTGACGATACCGGAAACAAGGCGGATCCCGCCTGATCGGGATAAAAAAACGGAGGAGAAATCATGAAACATTTATTTCAGGTCGGCGGGATGCGGTGCGCATCCTGTCAGGCGCACGTGGCGAAGGCCGTGAAGGCCGTTCCCGGCGTGCAGGAGGTCGAAGTCAACCTGATTACCGGACGCATGACCGTGGAGACGGACGACGCCCCGGAGACGCCGGGTAAGATCATCGACGCGGTAAAAAAAGCCGGATTCACCGTCGAACTGGTCGAGGAGACACCCGCATCTGCTGTGGAGGCCGCCGTTACCGAGCATGTTTTCCAGGTCGGCGGGATGCGGTGCGCGTCCTGTCAGGCGCACGTTGCGAAGGCGGTGAAGGCCGTCTCCGGCGTGCGGGAGGCAGAGGTCAATCTGGTGACCGGACGCATGACCGTGAAGGGCGCAAGTAATCCGCAGACGGTCATCGACGCGGTGAAGAACGCCGGATTCACCGCCGAGCTGGTCGAGGAGACGCCCGCGCCCGCGAAGGTCGCCGATGCCGCTGATTCCGGTACGACGGAGGCCGTCGGGGAAGCCACTCGGGACCGGAAACCCGCCCCGAAAGCGAAAGCCGCGTCCACCATCCCCGATCCAGTCCGTGAGCTTTTCCGGCAGGTCGTCTGGTCGGCAATTTTGATCCTGCCGCTCATGTATTTCGCAATGTCGGCCATGCACGGCTGGCTGAAGGAATACCCGCTGGACGCCGCCTGGCTTCAGCTCATCTGCGTGATCCCGCTCCTGTACGTGAACCGCGTGTATTTCGTCAACGGGGCGAAACGCCTGCTGAAGCTGTCGCCGAACATGGATTCGCTGATCGCGCTCGGATCCGGCGCGAGCGTGCTGTACAGCCTCGTCATGACCGGGGAAATGGTCTTCGGCAAACTGGAGCAGTCCATGCGCATGAAGTTCGTTCCGCAGCCGGGCGAGATATTCGGCGATGCCCGCGTGGCCGAGGCGGCGGGCCATCTGTATTTCGAGACGGCGGGCATGATCCTGCTGCTCGTGACGTTCGGAAAGTACCTGGAGGCGCGGGCGAAACGCCGCACCACGGACGCCGTGACGCGCCTCATGGACCTGTCGCCGAAGACCGCCGTCGTGCTCCGCGGCGGGAAGGAGCTCGAAATCCCGGTCGATGGGCTTGCGGCAGGCGACGTGGTCGTCATTCGGCCCGGTTCATCGATCCCCGCGGACGGCGTCGTCGTGGACGGCTCCGGCGTGGTGGACGAGTCGAGCGTGACGGGCGAGAGCGTCCCGGCGGGCAAGGAGCCCGGCAGCCGCGTGGTGAGCGGCACGATGAACCTGAACGGCTCGTTCCGGTTTCGCGCGGACCGCGTGGGGCGCGACTCCACGCTGTCGCGGATCATCCGCCTGGTGGAGAGCGCGTCGAACTCCAGCGCGCCGATCTCGCGATTTGCGGACCGCGTGAGCGCGGTTTTCGTGCCGGTCGTGCTGCTGATCGCGCTGGCGGCGGGGTGCTTCTGGCTGTTCGTTGAACATCAAACGGTGTTTTTCTCGCTGACGACTGCGGTTGCCGTGCTCGTTATCAGCTGCCCGTGCGCGCTCGGACTCGCCACGCCCATCGCCATCATGGTCGGCACGGGCGTCGGCTCCAAATACGGCGTTCTGTTCAAAAACGCCGCCGCGCTGGAGGAACTCCATTCGGTCAGGACGGTTGTGCTCGACAAGACCGGGACCGTGACCGAGGGGCGGCACCGCGTGACCCGCGTGGTCGCGTTCGCGCCCGACGGGACGGCCTCCGGGGACGCGGAAACGGCGTTTCTGCGGATCGCCGCGCCGCTCGAATTGAAGTCGGAACACCCGTTCGCGCGGGCCGTGGTGCAGTACGCGAAGGAACGCGGAGCGGAGGTCTCGGACGGGGCCGTGACGGATTTCTCGGCCACGCCGGGCATGGGCGTGTACGGCAGCGTCGGCGGCGTCCGGTACGTCTGCGGCAACGCCCGCCTGATGGAACGCGAGGATATTTCCCTGAATGCGCAGGAAAGCCTGATCCGCGAACTGGAATCCGGCGGACACAGCCTGCTGTTTCTGGCCGACCCCGGCGCGAAACGGATCCGCGGCGTCATGGCGCTTCGCGACACCGTGAAGGACGGCAGCGCGGACGCCCTGCGCGCACTTCACGACCTCGGCCTGAAGACCGTGCTCCTGACCGGAGACACCGAAGTCTCCGCGAATGCCGCCGCGTCCGGCCTGGAGATCGACCGCGTGATCGCCGGCGTGCTGCCGGACGGCAAGGCGGACTGCATCCGCACGCTTCAGAAAGACGGGCACAAGGTCGCGATGGTCGGCGACGGCATCAACGACGCGGCCGCGCTCGCGTGTGCGGACGTCGGGATCGCGATCGGCGGCGGCACGGACATTGCGCTGGAGGCCGCCGACGTGGCGCTTCTGCGCGGAGACTTGCGCGACGTGGTGACGGCCATCCGCCTGAGCCGCGCCGTCATGCGGAACATCCGCCTGAACCTTTTCTGGGCGTTTTTCTACAACGTGCTCGGAATCCCGATCGCGGCGGGGGCGCTGTATCCGGCGTTCGGGTGGCAGCTTTCCCCCATGATCGGCACTGCGGCGATGGCGTGCAGTTCGCTCTTCGTGGTCACGAACGCCCTCCGCCTGCGGAAATTCCGCTGAGGCGGGAAATACCGACATTTGTACGTATGTTCACCCCTGATGCGGCGTGACGTGTTTTGGTCAAAAAAAACGGCTCCGGGCCGTAAAAAGCCCGGAGCCGACAAGATCATTTTTTACAGTTCAATAACGGAATGAGTGATCTCGTATTTATCTCCTTCGCTTTCGTCCCATTCCGGCGCTTTCGGGACAGGCGACTGACTGAATGAGATTTCCCATATTTCCGACCAATAGGGGCCCTTTACGATATGCAGATACCCTGTTCCGAAGGAAATGACAATCGCATACGTATCCGCCAGGAGAAAACTACCATACTCGTTGGTCCATTGAACGAGCTCATTGTGAATAGTGATACCGGAAATAGTCTGGTTGATTGGTATTTCTGCGAATTTCTTAGGATGAAAATTCTTTTTTCTGTCAATTCTTCCAATCGGAGAATTGGAATTCTTTTCAGTGTTTGCCTTGACGATTATTTTAGCAAGATCGGATAGTCCGCCCTCTTTGACCGGCTGTTCCAAGCTCCAGATTTCGAGATCATATTCCTTGAACCTCAAGATGACGACTTCAAAAGATGTTTCGAAATCTTGATCGGTCCGAAGAAGAGTTTCAACTTTTCTGCCCTTGCATTCTCGGAGTATATCCAGCATGTCGCGTGCTATGATGTTGTTTGATTTAATCATGGTTCGTATCCTTTATGAAGTGTTTTTTTCTTTCCTCTTCTGCTATGAAATGGTCCGGAGCCGACAGGTTCATTATTTACAATTCGAATGAGGAATAAGACACCTTTTCATCTTCATCATAATCCGGTTTTTGGGGGACAGGTGATCGACTAAATGATACATCCCATTCTTCCGTCCAATAGATATCCTTTACGATATGCAGATACCTTTTCCCAAGGGAAATGACGGTCGCATACGTGTTCGCCAGGAGAAAATCTCCATACTCGTTAGACCATTTGACGAGTTCATTGTAAACTGTGATGCCGGATATTACCTTGCCAATTGGTTCCTTGGCAAATTCCCCCGGAAGGACTTCGCCGTTTTTGCCATATTTCCCCACTGGGCATGGACTGTCTTTAGCAGGATTTTTCTTGACGATGATTTTTGCGAGGTCGGGCACTCCGCCCTCTTTGTCCGGCTGTTCCAAGCTCCAGATTTCCAGATCGAATTCCTTGAACCTCAAGATGACGACTTCGAAAGATGTTTTTTTACCAATTTCAGCGCGGAGAAGAAATTCAAGTTTTTTTCCTTTGCATTCACGGAGCATATCCAGCATGTCGCGTGATATGATGTTGTTTGATTTAATCATGGTTCGTATCCTTTATGAAATGGATTTTCTGTCCTTTTACCCGACCGGGGGACACTCTTCTTATGTCAATCGCCGGGGACTTGTCCGGAGAAGATGAAACAGGTCGGATTGAAATAGATGTTTCATCTCGCATCGTAGCGTCATCTTCTATCACAAAATGGCGTACAAAATGTTCGATAAAAAACGACAAATGGCCGGCAAAGAGCAATGGTCAGATGATGACTTTGTACGTTTTCGGGAGGTCGAGGAGGAGGCGTGAGATTTCGGCGATCTCCTTCACGAGCGCGGGGTAGGCGGGATCGTCCGGCGGCATGGCGCTGGCCTGTGCGATCATTTCGGCGCGTCTTCTCTTGTAGAACTCGGTCAGGATCACCCTCACGCTCGAGTTGTACGTGTTTCGGAAGAACTTTCTGTAGATCAGGGGATCGGCGGCCGGGCACGACGGGACCGGCGGCGCGGTTGCCTCAACCTCGGCGGCATCGTCGTCGGCATCATCGGCGTTTTCGCCGTTATCCCCGGCGATTTCGTCGTCCGGTTCATTTTCGCCGTCGTCTTCGCCGTCCGGTTTGTCTTCGGGGGCATTTTCCGCATCCCCGTCGGATTTTTTCCCGGCGAGGGCGGCTATGATGGCGTCGCGTTCCGCGTGATGTGCGGCGGCGAGTTCGATGGCCTCGACGAGCTTCGAGACGTCCGCGCCTTCCATTTCCAGCGAGGTCAGGACGGACGACGGCGCGGATTCCGCATCGCCGTTCGCGGCGCTCTGAAGGATCGATTCCGCGGCCCTGCCGGGGACGGAATCGCCGAGGGAATCCGGCGGCAGGTCGTCGTTGGCTTTCCAGAGGTATTTCGGTTCGTCGAGCATCAGGACGAGCAATTCGAAGATGGCGTGTTCGAGCGCGGGGGAGCGCGGCTTCGGCGGCGGCACGGATCCGGCATCGCGCCGGACGCTCACGGCGGCATGACGCGCCCCGTCTACGAGGCGGCGTTCCGCGACTTTCACGATGGATTCCAGCGGCACGTTCAGCTGTTTGGCGAGCCAGTCGTAGTAGAATTCGCGGGTGACCTCGTTTTCGAGCTGGATCATCCAGTAGATCACGTCGTTCGCGGCGGCGGCGCGGCCGGCCGGGGTGGACGAATCGACGCGCGACATGGCCTGTTCGAGCGCGAACTGGAAGAAGTCGGCGGCGTCGTTGACGGCACCCGCGAGGGCGTCCGTGCCGAATTTCGACAGCGTTTCGTCGGCGTCCTTCGCGCCGGGGTAGCGCACGACCTTCACGTTGAATCCGAGCGGCAGCAGGATCGCGGCGTCCTTGAAGACGGCCTCGCGTCCGGCGTTGTCGTTGTCTGTGGCGAGGATGGCGGTTGAGGTGTGGCGTTTCAGGATGGTCGCCTGGTCGGGTGTGAACGCAGTCCCCTGGGGCGCGACGGCGTGGGCGACGCCCGCGCGGTGCATGGCGATGGCGTCGAGCTGGCCTTCGCAGAGGACCACGGCCCCGGCCTTCGGAATCGCTGTGCGGGCGAAGTTCAGCGCGTAGAGGAGGCGTCCCTTGTGGAAGATCGGGGAGTCGGGCGTGTTCACGTATTTCCAGCCCTGCGGATCGGCCTCGACGGACCGCGCGCTGAAGCCGACGATGCGCCCGGATTCGTTCCAGATGGGGAACATCAGGCGGTTGCGGAAGCGGTCGTAGATGTGTGCCTGGTTTTCGTCCTTGCTGGAGACGAGGCCGGACGCGCGGAGCTCGTCGTCGATGAAGCCCTCCTTGTGCGCGAACTGAATGGCTGCGTCCCAGCTGTCCGGCGATGCGCCGATGCAGAACTTGTCGGCGACGTCGTTCGGGATGCCGCGCGTGCGGAAGTAGGTCGCGACGGGTCCGTCCGGGTTTTCGAGCAGGTAGCGGCGGTAAAAGACCGCGAGCTTTTCATGCAGGGTGCAGAGGCGTTCGCGCGTGCCGTACTCGATCTGGCCGTCGAAGCTCTCGCGTCTGGCGCCGCCGGGGCCGCGATGCGTCGGCGTCTCGGGGATGATGATGCCGTATTTGTGGGCGAGGTGTTCGGCGGCGGCGGTGAAGTCGAGGTTCTCCAGCTCCATCACGAACTTGAAGACGTCGCCGCCTTTGCCGCAGCCGAAGCACTTGAAGATCTGGCGGTCCGGGTTGACGTTGAAGGACGGGGTCTTCTCGTGATGGAACGGGCAGCAGGCTTTCCAAGTGAGGCCGGTCTTTTTGAGGGTTGGGACGTAGGACTGCACCACGTCGACGATGTCGGCGCGGAGCCTGATCTGGTCCAGCACGTCGTCCGGGATGTAGCGGGGCATGGCCGACGCTCAGAGGCGGATGTCGTCCAGGCGCTTCTGAACCTTCTTGTATTCGTCGAGGAGTTCAGGATGGGTGGACGACAGCTGCAGGAAGTTGTTGTAATACTGGCGCGCCTTCATGAGGTCGCCGAGCTGGTAGTCGTGAAGGATGGCGTTGTTCAGTTTCAGGTACGGATTGTCCGCGTCGAGGTTCTGGGCGTGGTCGAAATACGAACGGGCCTTTTTCGGCTCGCCTTTCAGGACCATCAGTACGCCGATCTCGTTGTAGATGACCGGGGACTGGGCGAACTGCGGGAGCGTGAGGAGGCGCAGATTGAGGCTGAGCGCGTCCTCCGTGTTCAGGCGCAGCTTGGCGCGCGCGAGCAGGATCAGCGTGTTTTCGTCGTCGGGGCGGAGCTCCAGCGCGCGGGTCAGCGGCTTGACGCTGCTGTCGTATTTCCCCTGGCGGCAGTAGAGGCGTCCGAGCGTGTACTGCGCGATGAAGCTGGAGGTGTCGGCCCCCGCGCGGATCGCCGCGTTGAGCGATTCTTCGGGACGGTTGTTGTGTTCCAGCGCGATGGCGAGCAGGACGTTTGCGAGCGTGCTGCCGGGGGCTTTCGCTACGGCGTTTTCGGCCTGGTCGAGTGCACGGCCCCATTTCGCTTCCTTCGCGGAGGCCAGGGATTTGCGCATCCATTCGTCGGCTGTCGGCGCGGGCCCGCAGGCGGTCATCAGAAAAGCCGCGCAGACGGCGGCAAAACAGAAAAACTTGATCGATCTCATCGTCGGGAATCTCCTCTTCTTTCACCCTCTATAATGTACCTCTTTTTTCCTTTTTTTCCAGTTGAATTTCGAAAAAAACAGAGGAAACATGCCGGATGCCGGAAACAGGGAAGGGCGCCCGGAAAACCGGGATGGCTCCGGGTGTGGGAAACCGGCTCAGATCTGGCCGGAGACGGGCCTGCCGTCCAGTACGTCGCGGATGGCTTTCGTGAGCTTCGGGAGACGATGCGGCTTGGCGATGAACCCGGCGGCGCCGTTGTCGAGCAGGTCCTGCACCGCGCCCTCCTGGACGAATCCGCTGGAGAGCAGGATCTTCGCGTCGGGGTCGATGGCGCGAATCTGGTAGAACGTACCGTGTCCGCCGAGGCGCGGCATGACCATGTCGAGCAGGACCAGGTCGATCTGGCTGGGGTTGTCGCGGTAGATGGAGACGGCGTCCTCGCCGTTTTCGGCGAGCAGGACGGAGTAGCCGAGATTCTGCAATGCTTCGATCAGGAAATCCCAAACGGTTTCCTGGTCGTCCACGATCAGCAGTGTTTCCGTGCCTCTCGGCAGCGATTCCGGTTCAGTCATTGGCTCTCTTTCCGCGGTTAAAATAATACATGTATTATTATACCCGGAAACCGGAAGAAAAACAAGGGCCAAACGGGAAAAAAGCGGAAAAAAACGGGATTTTCCCGGATTTCATCCGTGCGGCGCGGTCGCGGGCGGAGAATCACTTGCGCCAGAAGGACGGCAGGAAGAGCACGAGGATGGTGAAGAGTTCGAGACGGCCGATGATCATTTCGAGGGAAAGCAGGAGCTTTGCCGCCGGGTTGATCCAGTCGAAATCGGCGGACGGGCCGATCTGTCCGACGCCGGGTCCGACGTTGCTGAGACATGTGATCGAGGCGGACAGCCCCGTTTCCCATTCGCAAGCGGGACAGACCAGCGGGATCAGCAGAGCGAACAGGATGATGACGCCGATGTAGGCGGTGAAGAATGCGACGGCTTTCTGAATGGCCGGGACTTTCACGCGGATGCCGTTCAGATATACGCCGGTCACGAGCTGCGGGAAGATATTGTGCTTGACTTCGGTCAGGCTCTGCCGCCAGACCAGCAGAGCCCGGACGCATTTCAGGCCGCCGGACGTGGAGCCGCCGCAGCCGCCGATCACGGAAATCCCCACGATCAGCGCGACGGCGATATGCGGCCAGGTGCAGTAGTCCGCGATCGCGAATCCGGTCGAAGTCATGATGGAGGTCACCTGAAATGCCGCGTCGCGGAACGCTTTGGCGACGACTGTCATGGACGCGACGAATCCGTCCTCCGATGCGACGTGATACGCCTCCCCCTGAATCAGCAGGGAAACGGCGACGATGCCGCTGACGGCGACCAGGATCGACGTGTACACGCGGAACTCTTCATCCTTGAAATACGAAAGAGATTTCCCGGAGAGAAACCGCACATGCAGGAAGAAATTGATGCCCGAGATGAACATGAAAAACATCACGATCAGCGTGATCGGCGTGCTGTGGAACGCCGCGATACTGTCCTGCCGCGTGCAGAACCCGCCTGTGGAGACGGTCGTGAAAGAGTTGCATACGGCCTCGAAAAAGCTCATTCCGGCGAGTTTGAGCAGGGCCGTTTCGACCGCCGTGATCCCGAAATAGATGCCCCAGAGAATCTTCGCGGACGACTTGATGCGCGGTGCGATCTGCGTGTCGGAGGATTTCAGGCCGGGCGTCTCCGCGTTGTACAGCATCTGGCTGCCGCGGTTCAGCATCGGCAGGACGGCCAGCGCGAGCACCACGATCCCCATGCCGCCCAGCCAGGTTTCCAGGGACCGCCAGAACACGATGCCTTTCGACAGGCTTTCCACGCCGTTCTTCAGCGCTTCGCCGTTTGTCATGATGTATCCGCGGTGGAGCAGCGCCACGCCGGTGGTGGTGAATCCGGACGCGGACTCGAACAGGGCGTCGTACCAATGCATCCCCGCCGCGAAGGAAAAGGGGATGGCGCCCAGGACCGAGGCGGCGACCCACCCGAAGGCGGCCACGGCGTAGCCTTCGCGCAACCCCGCTTTTTTCTGCTGTTCCGTCCGGGGACGGAAAACGATGCAGCCCGCAGCTCCGGCGAGAAGGGTCGCGACTGCGCAGAGCAGAAGCGCGCGGACGTCGCCCGCCGCATCGCGGCAGAGGAACCCGATGACGCCCGAAAGGGTCTCCATGAGTCCGATCGAGGCCGCGATGATGCAGATGAAGAAAAGGATGAGCCTGTGGTTCATAGCACGTTATTTCGAGGGGAACAGCTTGTCGATCGTGCGGTTCATGTCGCGCGTGACGACCGCGACCACGACATCGCCTTCGATCAGCACGGTGTCGCCGGCCGGGGCGAAGATTTCGCTGCCGCGGATGACGAGCGCGAGGACGAGGCTGGCCGGTATTTTCGCGGCGGCAAGCGTCTTTCCGCAGAGCGGCGAGGAGCGGAGGATGCGGAACTCGGAGATGACTGCGTTGAAGCTCTGGAGCTGGACGTCGACGCGCTTGTTGGTGCCTTCCAGAAGCCGGAGCACGGAGTTTGCGGCCACGAGCGTGCCGCTGAACGCGCAGTCGATGGGGCCCAGCTCCCGGGCGATGCGGATGTATTCGGGGCGGTGCGTGAGGCTGACGACCTTTTTCGCGCCGAACCGCTTGGCGATGATGCAGGACAGGATGTTCTCCTCGTCGTCCTGAGCTACGCTGACGAAGACGTCGGACGAGGCGATCCCGGCGTCTTCCAGCAGGGATTCGTCGGTGGGGTCGCCGTGCAGGACCATGATCCCGGGCGGGATCTCGTCCTGAATGCGTTCGCCGGTCTTTTCGTCGCGGACGATCATGCGGACGCCGAAGCCGAGTTCGCGCGCCCTGCACGCCACGATCACGCCCGTGTCGTCGTCGCCCGCCACGATCACCCGTTCCGGCTTTCCGGCGTTTTCCGGCGTCGCCCATTCGACGAACGCGGCGACGTCCTCTTTCCGGCCGGCCACGTAAACGCGGTCGCCGGGGATCAGCAGCGTGTCGCCGTGCGGGATGAGCAGCTGGCGGTCGCGGATCAGCGCGGCGAAACGGATCTTGCGGAGAAGTTCGGGCCCGGGGAGGTCGCGGATGCGGACGCCCTGAAGGACGCTGGACCGCGTGATCTCGACGACGAGCATGGCGGCGTCCGGGTGCGTGAACGTGATAGACTCGAGCGTGATCGGGTTTGCGAGGACGGACAGAATCTTTTCGGCGGATTCCTCGGGCGAGGAGAAGGTGCGCCAGAGCCCGAACGTAGCCGGGCCGATGCCGTCTTCCTCGGAAAAGCAGTCGTTGCCGTACAAGCGGCAGACCGTATGCTTCACGCCGAGCTTGTTCGCGATCTGGCAGGCGAGGATATTGGCCGCCTCGTCGCCGCTGACGGCGAGCAGGGCGTCCGCATTTTCCGCTCCGGCCTGCTTCAGAATCTCGACGCTGGAGCAGCTGCCTTCGATGATCATGGCGTCAAACTTGTCGGATACGCGGGCGACTTCGTCCGCATCGCTGTCCACGATGATGACGTCGTGCTCCTCTTCGCTGAGCGCGGACGCCAGGCAGCGGCCCAGCTCGCCCGCGCCGATTACGATGATTTTCATGATACGTTCCTGTCTGCGCGGACGCCGTGTGCGAGGTGCACGGATTCCGGCGCGCCGGGCGCTCCGTGTTTTCGGTTCGACGCGGCGGCGGTCTTCATGTGAAGTCGAATTCGGTTTCGAAAAGCTCCGCGAGTTTCTTGCAGAGTTCTTCCTCTTTTTCCCCGGTCACGGCGATGGTCACTTCCTCGCCTTTCTGGAGGCCCATGGTGAGCAGATCGAGGATGCTGCCGAGCTTCGAAGCGCCGCGGGGGCCGGTGATCAGGATTTCGTGCGTGGCCGAGTACGGCTCGGCGGCGAACATGATGACGCTCGAGGGACGGCAGTGGATGCCGGCTTTGTTGCGGATGACGACGGTTAGCTGATACATGCGTTTGCTTTCGGTCAGTGATTAGAACCAGACTGCGCTGTTGATGGCTTTCTGCGTCCAGCTGGACATGATGCCCTGGTCGCGGAAATACTTGTTGCCCCAGCCGAGGAGGATGCCGTCATCGTCGAAGAGGAACGGGGTGCATTCGTCCTGCGTGACCAGGCCGTCGTACCATTTCGGGTCGGTGTAGTAGAACCAGAGATTGTCCGTGCTGTAAAGCTCGTTGCTGAGCGGCTCCCCGGCGATTCCGGCCACTTCTTCCTTGGTCATGCCGACGCGGACGTCCTCCAGCTTCGCACGCTGGTCCTGCGCCTGAAAATAGCCGCAGGATGCGGTCAGCGTGGCCAGTGCGGCGCAGATGGCGACCTGAATCGTTTGTCGGATCATGTCCCGTTTTCCTTTCGTGGCTTGCAAGAAACAACGTGCCGTGTTCGAAAAAAACATTATCACTATACAATATATCGCAAAAACATGGTTTGTCAAGGAAAAAAGTTGCCGAAAACAGAGGAATGGAGACGCTCCTTGCCGGAAATAACCCTCAGGCTTCTCCCGCCGGAACACTGTCCGGGCCGGGCCCGAACAGGTCCAGCATCGCCCGCGGCGGGGCGCTTTCGCAGCGGATCTCCTCCCCAGTGCCGGGCATGGCGAACCGGAGCCGCCAGGCATGGAGCGCCTGCGTGGGCAGGACCAGCGCGGCGCGGTCGGCGTCCGTCATGGCGTCCTCGGTGAACCGCAGGAAGATCGTGTCGTCGGGGCCGTAGAGCTTGTCGCCGGCCAGCGGGAAACCGCAGGAGCGCAGCGTGGCGCGTATCTGGTGGAGACGCCCCGTGTGCGGACGGCATTCGACGAGGCTGAAGCCGACGGAGG
>Ga0265301_10002747_pt1 | contig 19761 bp, 11 predicted proteins | sample AusTroGonzalo_MG_2_FD_193488 | JGI IMG/M metagenome (GOLD analysis project Ga0265301, IMG submission 193488) | Bovine rumen microbial communities from tropical cattle in Woodstock, Queensland, Australia - Gonzalo_04 | ecosystem: Host-associated > Mammals > Digestive system > Stomach > Rumen ... | reverse complement strand
AAATATACTTTTGCTAAGTTAAGATAAAGTTCTCTATATGTAGGCTCAATCTCAATGCCTTTTAAATAAGCAGCAATAGCTTCATTATATTTTTTAAGGTCAAAGTAATTATCTCCCATAAATAAATAACAACTTGCTTTTTCAATAGACCCTACTTTTCCCTCAAAAACAGTTAGAACTTTATTTAATTTTTCATTAGATTTTTCTAAAAAGCCTCTATATCTGTATTCGTGAGAAAGATAGATTAAACCATATAAATCATCTGGGTACTCTTGCTCTCTAAGTTCTAATAAACCTAAATATGAGCCTCTTGATTTTGTTGGGTCTGGGTAATGATGTAAAGTTATTTCATTAAAAACATTAAGAGAATTTTCCCATTGATAGTTTTCTGTATGATTTGTTTTATGCCAAAGTAATTCATGGACAGGATAACGCCATTCCCAATTTTTATCATGAATCTTATTATAGCCAAAAACTCTGCCTGGTTCACCATTATCTAAATGAGACCAAATATACTTATATTCAGCTCTTGTATGTTTACCAACAATCCATTTATCTCTTAGAACTTTAGCCCAACCAGGCTCTAAAACTTCATCAAGATCAGTGCAAACATAAATATCTGTATCTTTTGGAACTAATTTTAAAGACTCATTTCTTGCAACATCAAAACGCCAAGGTTTGATTTCTTTAATTTCAACTTTAACTCCATGAGCTTTAAGTTTTTCAACAGTATCATCAATTGAGCCTGTATCTAAAACAACTATGTAGTCAGCCTCTTTCATTGACTCATACCAAGCATCAACAAATTTAGCCTCATTTTTACAAATAGCATAAACACATATCTTCATAACTATTATATTATACAATAAAATAAATAAAAAAGACTGCAATTAAGCAGCCTCTGATTTAGTTTTTATATCGTCTTGGTCTTGTCTCTTTATATGAATTATACGCAAGTAGTCTCTGTTCATCTGTTAAAATAAAAGCATTATTTTCTAAATAAAAATAATAAATCATTTGCAAATAATAATGATGTCCGACACTTCTTTTTGCAAGAGGCTCTAATTTTTTTAAATCTTCTATTGTAAAATCTACCTTTGAAATGAAGTCTGGATTTAAAAATGCACAAATATGCATCCCAAGTGGGCACCGTACTGACTTTTTAATTAAGTCCTCTTTTGATACTAATGGCATTTGAAATACATCAATTTTTGGTTCACTTATCATATTATAAACTCTATGAGGCTCATTTTTAAAGGGAGCTACCCATTCATCATAATCATAATCAGTATCACTATTAAAGTCTGGATAGTAATTTTGAAAAAAATACCTAGATCCACTTAAATATCTCATTAGTAAATTATCCTAAAGCTGTTATTGTATCACTTATAGTGCCGTCATAGCCATAAAGTCAATTATTAGCATTACTCATTGTATTCTTATACTCAATATTTAGAGTGTGGTCATTTTGACAGTCAATTTCTCTAATAACATAGCTTTCTATATAAGTACCTCTATAGCTAAGTGCAATCGCTGCTCTTATTTGATCTATTAGTCTTATATAAGTAGCACTATCTTGGTTATAAAAATCTTCAGCTGTTACTTCTGAACTAGTTGCAAGTATAACAGAAGTAATTAAAGATACTGTATTACGGTCCTCATCGCCAAAAGATATTTTTAAGTTATGTAAATATAATTTATTCTGCTTGGCAGCTCACTCGGTAGTAGTCGGAAGTTTGTAATTACTATCAACAGAAATAGTTCTAGTACCAGATGTTGTAATAGCAGCAGCATTAGAAACAGTTAAGCCTGTACCTGCTGCAATAGTAACTGAAGTAACTGTGCCTGTTCCAACAGCTGCTGCAAGAGGAGTAGCAGCAGTTCCTACATTAATATATAATTTATTAGCATAAAAATTACCATCATAATTTAATCTGTCAGTATTAGTAGGAGTGCTAGTTCCGGTATAAAAATGCCCAGCGCCTTTACTTGTATATGGAGAATAGCTATTAGTACCACCATTTAAAATTCCGCTAGTTAAAGTAAAACCAGTAGGAATATCGCTAACATTAGCTTTTCCAGTTAAAAAATCTGCAAAATAGTCTGTTGCTATAAATGACATATATCCAGGCAATCCTGATAATGAAACAGAAGCTGGAAAACTTCACATATAATACCTAGCTGGGATAGTACTTGCACCACCTATTGGTTTTAATCCGAAATAGTATGGAACATTAGTAGTTAATATTACCCTTTCATTAACTGTATAGACTAAATCAGTTTTAAATGTAACTTCACAAATAACTGGGTCACACCAGTAGTCTGACAATATAGCAGACCTGCCATTTATGCCCACAATAACACATGTTCTAGTTGTGCCAGAAGCTAAGCTTAAACCAAAATTAGTATTAAAATCTGCCAAAGACATTCCGACTAAAGATTCGCCATTATCTGTGACTACGTACATTCTAGTTTGAGTAATAGCAGATATATCAGAAAATTGAATTATATTATACCCAAATTTTAAATCTACAATTCCAGAATTAACTAAAGACTTTCCTGACTGCTTTATGTCTCTGACTTTATAATCATTTATTATAGAAGTTTCAGACCATTTAGAACTGTCCCAGTCACCAGCACTACTAACTGCTGATATACAACGGTATAATCTTCCATCTTTAGTTACATAACTACCAACAGCATAAGTCGAAGTTGTTGAAAATTCTGGTGCTATAATATCTGTTGTTGCAAGAGTTTTTCAGCTTTGCCAAGTACTTGCATCTGGAAGATATACGCCATGGTTCCCAGCTTCACCAGCTCTTTTAAGTTGCTTTCCAAGCCTAATTGTATTATTATCTATAGCAAGTAAATTTCAAACTTGGTCATAATCACCTACTTGATAATCTAAGGTAAGCCCAGCTGTTCCAAGGTCTAAATCATACCCATTATAATTTTGTGTACTATCTCCATCATCTTTATGAAAACCAATTCTAAATGAGTCAAACTGACCACCTTGATACATTCCTAATTGAGCATAATGATGGCTATTATTATCACTATTAATAAATTCTAGTTGACTTAAAGTATCATTATTAGCTCCAAATGGATTTCCATTATTGCAATCAAAAGTTTTATAAGCCTCAATTACTTGGTGAGTATCTCTGGTCACTGGGTAAATCTCATTATTTTCATCCTCAATTTTTTCAGCACCAGATGTATCAGTAATAATAGGAATATCTAAATCAACAATAACATTACTTGAAGCATTAGCACTAAAAGAATTTACAGTTGTTCCATTTTTTTGAATAGTTAAAGTAGCATTTTTAATATCATCTGTAACTGCAATATTATATTCACCACTATCTTTATCAGGAAGATTTAAAAGATAATCTCCGTCAGCATTTGTAATAGGTGTTTTTATTTTTAATAAATCTTTACTCATAATCTATTATTCTCCTTGTTGTGTTGCTTCTAAAGTATCTAATAAATCAATTAATTTAATTAATTGTTGTTCAGTTAAAGTAGTATTACCAACTTTAATACTATTTGTAGTAGCATCTGATACTACAATAGTTCCAGAAGTATTTGGTAAAGTTAAAGTATAAGTAGTAGCACTAGTTGGACCATGCTGAATAATAAAGCTTCCTTCACTATCACAAATTTTAAAATGTTCATTAGTACTATTTGTAAAAGATAGCTCTCCATTTCTACCAGAAACTTTTATATGAGTGCCATTTTCAATAGTAGTTTTTCCTTGTGAGGGGCCGCTTTGTGACACTGGATCTTCAAAAGTAACTTTAGCATTAAGAAATTTCTTTTCCCCAGTAATAGTTTGAATATCACCTCTGGTGACAATATCAAAAACATTTCCGCCAACTGTAATAGAATAAGCATCTGGGTCATTTCCTTTTGTAGATGCATAACTTCCAGCTTGGAAAGTAGAATCACCATTAAATGTCAAAGTTTGGGCGCCGCTAGTCTTATCACCAACTAAAGATAAGTTCTGTTTACCTTTAATTTCAACTGACCCTGTATAAGTAGAAGTTGCACCAACTGTAAGAGCCTTATTTATTGTAGTAGTAGCTCCAATTGTTGTAGCAGCTGTAATAGAAGTTGCGCCACTTATAATAGTATTTGCTTGAATATCTAAATCTTTTGAATTAGAAGTGCCGCCAGAAAGCTTAAAGCCTGTTGCTTGATTATTAATTTCAACAGAACCATTTAATGTTGTATCAGAACCAACTTCTAATTTCTTAGCAATTTTTACCCCACCAGCAACAGTTAAAGCCGCGGTAGAGGCAGATACATCAGTATCATTAGAAATTCCTACTTTTCCAGAATGTGTCCAATCAGCAGTGATAATTTCGCTCTCATCATCAGCACACATATGAGCAACTCTATCTGCATTAATTCCTGAGTTAATTGCTTCCCATTGAATCTTACTAAATGTAGTGCTATTTAATGTGTATTCATAAACCCATGTAACTGTATCATTTTCAACAACTGCTTTATATCTATTATAAGCAGTATTTAAAGTAACAGCCTCTTTAGTAGTATCAGAAGCAACTTCTAACCAGGTTTGTGTTACAATATCAAATCTATATAGATCAAATTTTGAGCCGTCAATTACCCAGCCATAATCAAAATGACTTAAAGTAGTTTTATCTACTGCATTTAGAGCATTAAAATCAATATAATCTGTAGCAAGTTCTTGATTTTGAACAAAAGCATAATCATTATTTGTTACCGTGCCTACATAAGCTCTTAAAGCTGTAATATTTGCAAATGTTCCAATAAAGTTTGCTGAGTTTGTTGAAACAGCAGTATCAACATAGGTTTTAACAGCTAAAGAAGATGGAGCATTATTATTTGAAGCGCCCGCTAAATCAGTATTATTATCAAAAGCTGTAGCTTCAGCAGATACTTGACCATTGCTCTGAGAAATAATTCTGATATATTTTCCATTTGCACCAAAAGTTGCAGCTGGGTCTGTTAAATTTAACCCTTGAACATAAGCATCAAGAGCCTCAATATTAGTTTTATTAGTAGTAATTTGACCAAAAGTAATTGTTTGTAAATCACCAAGTTGATGATCTTCTTGGTCTAATAATTGGATACTGATTGTATCTAAGCCTGTTTTGGTTGCTACAATACTTTCACCATAATTAGTACTATCTGGCCAAGCATGAACATCAGCAGCTGAGGACGGAATTTGAAGATTAATTTCTTCATTATAATCTTGGTTAAGTGTAAAATCACCTAAAAGAACTTTAATATAATCATCATCACTGTCTGAGTCATCATCATGATTATGAACAATTTTATATAATGAAATTGTAGAATTTTTTGCACTTACATCATTATCCCATTTTTCTACCTTTTGAGCAGTTATGCCATCTAAAACTGCTTTATTGCTATGCTTTTCTGCATCATTATAGTCATAAGTAGAAAGTACCTTATTACCATCTACATCTACTTTACCAGCAAGAGCAGTATAAGCCACTCCACCTGTAATAAATCCAGTATTTCCATCAGCAATACTTCCAGTAAAATCAGATTTAATTGTGGCTTCTGACTTATTATCAACATTTCCTAAGCCAACCTCTGCTTGTGTAACATGGTGTGGATTGCCCGAAACAGTAGCTAAATGTGCATTATAAGCTGCTACACTACTATCAGGAACTAATGAACTTCCCGCAATTTTTTGAACTTTATTATCGTCAACATATTTTTTAGAAGTAGCCTCATTATTATCTACTGGAGTTTCTGGAACTCTAATTGCTCCTGTAGCTGTTCTCTTTACAATAAAGTTTTCACTAACACCAGAAGATACTGGTGTAACTGTTTGAGAACCGTCAGTATCTATACTATAAACTCTTTGAGTTTCGGAAGCAGATGTTACTTTATCTAATTTAGAAATATCATGATAAGTATCTACATAATTTTTTGAAGCTGCATCAGTAGAGGCTAATGGAGCTAAAGCAACTCTAATATTATCATCACTTGGTGAAACTCTTTTAACAATATTTCCAGTATATACTGCATCTGAATCAATATTATGACAAGTATCTTGACCTTGCCCATTAGTACCATATACTTTGTTAATACTAGTAGTTTTATCTACTTTACCAGCTTCTAAAACATCTAAACGATTATTAATAATTAAAATTTTTCCTGCAGTAATTTCAGAATTAATTGCTGCCCATTGGTCTACGGTAAACCAGTTATTATAAAGTTCATACTCAGCTCTTCATTTATTTTCGGCTTGAATACTTTCATCTCAAATATATTCAGTATATTTAATAACTTGTTTATTAACACCATCAGCTTGAAGTTGATTTGGGTCTCTTTCTACTACAAATGTATAGTCATTATTATTAACCCCAACTATAGGTAAATCTTCAAATTTTTCACAAATTGGAGAAATAAACCTTGCATCACTTACTGAAACAGCAGAATCAACATATGCTTTATCTGCTAATTGATTTTCAGGAGTAGCTTCTGCTGGAATTTTACTATTAATAACTTCAATAGCTTCGTCAATAAGTCTTTCTTTTTCTACAGCTCTGTCTCTTTCAGCCGTAACCTCTTCATTAACTAAAGCTGTAGTTTCTTGTGCGCTAAAAATTTCGACCTCATTTCCTTCTCTGTCAACAATTCCATCTTTAAGAGTTTTTGGATAAAGATTAACAGATGGGTCTATTTTTCCACCTCTTTTTAGTGGGTGTAAAGTAATTCTTTTAATTTCTGGCATAACTAATCCTCCGTATAACCAAATCCAATAATAATTCCTGGACCTGGAGCACAAGATGTATCTAGTGAGTTCAAAACCTCAACATCATAAATTTCACTATATGCGATAGTATAATCTTTCATATAAAATTTAAGTTGAACTTTTGTGTCTAATAAATTATCTCTAAAATAAGAAGTTTCACCTGAACCTAAATAACAAGAAATAATACAACAATGCTCATTATGAGTTGGAATAATCTCTAAAGCTGTTCCTGATTTATGAAAAACCTCATGAAGGCCTTGCTTATAAATAATTTCAACATCACGGCAAAGTTCTATAGCATTAAATGGTACTTCAAAAGTATGAGTAGTTGTTTCTCCTGTCATTATAGTAAGCTTTTTAGGCTCAATTTTAATTGGCCTATTATCTGGTATATAATCATCAGGTTGTGGGTAATTTCTGAATATATCTGACATATTTATTTTCTCCGAACTATCAAATAATTTAGCAGATAAAATGCAAATAAAAAAGGTACTTACTTTAGTAAGCACCTTAATTTTTTATAATTATTTATTCAATATTTTCTATAACTGTTTCATCATCAGAGCTATCTTCAGGTCCTCTCCTAGCTTCTTCTTCCTGTTTTCTTAAAAGCTCTAAATAATCTATGTAGTCTTGCTCACTTACTTCTTCATATTCATCTACTGAGGAATAAATCCCTAAATAAATAGAATAATTATAAATAGCGCCTGACTCCTTATGTTTTAAGAACCCTGTTGAGCTTGTTAATTTTCTTGTTTTTTCTATAAATTCCATAATAATTTCTCCTAATTAAGCGTCCAGCCTTTTTCAGTTGCAACTGCTATATCTTCTGCGGTTAATTTTGCAAGATTTGTAGAACCAATATGAAGGGTTCTACTTGACCCCACATTAACTAAATTACCAATTACTTCATTTAATGCAGCTCTTGTAAATTTTGTTGAATATGACAAATCTAGGCTAACTTTAATATTAGTAAACTTCACTTGTTCTAAATTTGAGCACCCGTAAAACATATAATAAACTGAGCTGCTACCATCAGTATAACTACGATTATTTGTTAAATTGGCTAGATCTATTGCTGGAATTTCTACTAAACTAGAGCAATTATAGAACATATAACTCATACTACTAGAATTACCATTTATAGCAGAAAAATTAAAAGCTGGAATTGTTTGAAGAGAGGAACAATCATAGAACATATAACTAGCGTAAGTAACGGACTCTGTATCAAATAATGGAACAGTTGTTAATCTTTTACAATCATAGAACATATAACCAGTATCTTTTAAATCTGAACCAGTTATTAATGAGTCTATTCCAGTTAAAAATGAACTACTCTGGAAAGCACTTCTTAATGATGTGACATATGGTAAATTTAAAGAGCCTATGTAAGTTTTTGGATGATATCCAGTATTATCAAGGTAACTAGGATATTCACTAAATATACTTGTTGCACCTCCTTTACCATTAAAGCTAAATGATGTAATAACCCCTTGCTGAGCATATGTTCTAGTTGTGTTAGTATAAAAACCACATTCAATACTACAATCTTGACCATCTACTGGCAATCTAATATCAAGGTCTAAACAATACTTAGTACTGGCAGCTGGACAAGTACAAAAATAATTCATATTTGAAACATTTGATAAATCTAAGCTGTCAAGAAAAGCCTGAATACTAGCTCAACGGGCACTTGTTCATTCAAAATCAGTGCATTGTGAGAAAAGATTATATAAGCTACCTGGTGGAGTATAGGTAAAAGAATTAGGTAAAGTAAGATCTACTGGGGGTACTATGCCATAAAATAAACTAGACCAACTTGGAGCTGCACTAGTTGAAGAGGTAAAATCTCAAGTACTTAAAAAGTTTAAGCTAGCTAAACCAGTAGTATAGGCAAAGATTCTTTCATATTTTGGAAAGTCTAATGAAACACTTGAAGTTGCCAAATTGTTTAATGGTACATAACCAAACATACGCTCACAGGTAAAATCACTGGCCGTATATTCTGTTGATATATTCAAAATTAAATTTTTTAGCTTTCTACAGCTATCAAACATGCTCTGGGTGGTTTTAAGAACCGGAGAGCTAACTGTCAAATTAACTGTTGATAAATTAGCACATTGTGAAAACATATTATCACATGACCCTGTACTATATAGTTCAATTCCATCAACTAAAGTAAGATTTGGACAATTATAAAAGCAAGACTGAACACTTGTACAATATTTAAAGCCCATTTTATTTAAATATGAAATAGTAGTGCTATCAAGGTCTGTAATCTGGCTACTCATAAATTGATCAGTAGCTGACTCAATATTAACAAAATATGAACTTATAAAATCATTAAAATTAGCATCTTCTAAATTATAAAAATAAATAGATTCAATTTTATTTGAATATTGCTCAATTGGCGTCTCTGTAGTTACAACTACGCCTTTTTTATTTATTGACTTTCTAATTTGCTCTTTAGCAGTTGCTAATTGAGTAAATTTATTGCTAGTAGATGTTGTCATAGTTAATACCTCATTAATCTAAAGTCCAGCCTTTAGCTGTTGCAATAGCAATATCTTCAGCTGTTAATTTAGCTAAATTTGTAGCTCCCATATGTAATGTCCTATCTGCACCGACATTTACTAAATTTCCTACAATTTCAAGCAATGCTTCTCTTGTAAATTTAGTAGAGTAGGAAATATCTAAACTAGTCTTAATATTTATACAATGAATTTCTTCTAGATTAGAACAGTTATAAAACATTTGATAAAGTGGGTTATAACTATTATTATAAGCATTCGCCCAATAAGAACTATTTATAGTACTTCCTAAATCCAGAGCTGGTATAGTAGTTAATGCCGTACAGCCAGAAAACATAGATCCAAAATTAGAGCAGTTGCTGGTATTAAACTGAGGAACTGTAGTAAAAGCTGTACATCCAGCAAACATACGATACATAGTAGTAACTTTTTGAGTATTAAACTGTGGGACAGTAGTTAATGCTTGGCAATAAAAGAACATCTCAGACATATCAGTTACATTTTTAGTATTAAATAGTGGAATAGATGTTAAACGTTTGCAATAATAAAACATTTGCGCTATATCTTGCGCAGAGTCACCTATATTAATTTGAGTTATATCAGTTAAATAAGAATTATAATAAAAAGCTTTACGTAACTTAGTAATATTTGGTAAATTTAATGTGCCAACAGAAGTAGTTGGATGATAGCTAACATTATCTAGGTTACTACTATACTCACTAAATAAACTCTCAGCAGAGCCAACACCGTCATAACTAAAATATTCGATAGGGCCTCTTCCACTAAAAGTGTAGCTCTTATTAAACATATTATCTATATTACACGTATTATTTTCAGCTGGCATATGAATAGTTAAATTTAACCCATTAAAGTTCTCAGATAAATTACTAAATAGCCCAGTCATGTTTGTCACTTTAGATAAATCAATAGTATCAAAAAAATTTTGTAATGTTGGCATTGCCTGAGGTTTAAGCCCTTTATTAGATGTAAATGCATAAGCTAACGAATAAGGTGGAGTATACTTAAGTTTAGTTGGAAAAGTAAAATCCTGTAAATTTGTACAATTATAAAAAATATTATCCCATGAAGGCGCTTCACCTGTGTTTGTTCGTAAGTCTCAATTATTTAAAAAGTTAAGGCTTGTTATCTTAGAGCCATAAAATAAATTACGATAATTAGGAAAATAAAGGCTAGCTATAGAGTTATCCGGAATATTTACGCCAGAAAACATATAAGTACATGTAAAATTACCTGTATCTGTACTTGAAGTTTGCAAATTTAAAGTTAAATTAGATAAAGCAGAACATGACTCAAACATTCTTTCGGTGGTGGTAAAGTTAGAATCTGCTGTCACATTTACAGTTTCTAATTGTTTAGATTCTCTGAATAAATTAGCATAACTGTTGCTATTATTAAAGTAGACTGGGGCAACAGAAACTAGCTTTGAACAATATGCAAAAGCAGAATCTAAACTATCCTTACCAGAGAATCCCATTCTATTTAAATTTGTGATATCTTGTGCTGAAAGAGAAACGATGTTATTATTGCCATAAAAACTATACCCACCCGGTCTTTTTAAATTACTATTAAAATAATTAAAAACAAAATTAAGAAAGCCAGCATCCTCTAAATTTTCATCATATAAAGGAATATTATTAATTTTATTTGCATATTGCTCAAAAGGAAGGTCTTCAGTAACTCTGACACCTTTTTTATTTATTGATTTTCTAATTTGCTCTTTAGCATTTATAAGTCTATTAAATTTTTCACCTGTTGAACTCGCCATAGTTTAATATCCTTTATTTTAATCATTTGAATCATCTGCTTCTGGTAAAAGCTCTCTACTATTACATAAAACTGTTTTAAAAATTACTGGTAAATTAGCTGTAGTACTATATTGAATATAGCCCCCTATACGATATAAAATATTATTTGTACAGACAACATCCATACAATATTGCTCTTTAATTGTAAAACCATTATATGTTGCAAATAAGTTATTTCTGCTTCTATGAACTTCTTTTAGTAAAGTATCATAAATAAATACAAATTGATACTGTTGACTTGAAACTGAATCATTACCAAGCATAACAATATATCTATTGTTAATACAGCAACATCCACCCTTTTCGAATCAACGAGTCTGAGGCATAGCTCCTTCATAATAAAAATTATTATTATTAATGTCAAATACTAAAAATAAAGAATTGAAGCTTGAATAACTCCCTCCTATCCCAGTATTTATAAAATATATTTTATTATTAACTGGAATCATTGGTGTATAGGTACATGGGTAATTAATTGCATTATTGATAATAGAATAAAGTCCAGTAGCAACATCAAATACATATAAGTATTTGCTAGCTGAAGAATACGCAACATAAATTTTAGTCCCAATTGAACAGCTTCTTAAATAGTAGCCAAAGTAAGAATAGCCAAAAACATCTTTTGCAGAATAACTTTGTAATAAAGTAGCTGTTTCAATATCATAAATTCTTAGCACACTATCTGTTTCAAAAGCATAGTATCTACCACTGTTATCCCCTAATATACCTGTATGATAAGCTTTAGCTATAACTGGTTTTGTTGTAATTTCATTAGTAGCTAAATCATAGCTATATAATACTGGACTTTCACTAATATTCCAATCTGATTGAGAATAAATTTTATTATTATAAATAAAAGACCCCGTATTATTATAACTTACTTTTTTAAAATTTTGCTCAATACAAGAATCAGAATCTAAATGCCAATAATAATGTTCTTCCTCAACTTTAAATTTAAGAGCAGCATATGAACCGCTATAACTTGTACTCTGTTTTCTAAACTTAAGTGTAATAAAAGACTCACCTGCTGGAATATCAAGTCAAGCAGCATATGGCATCCCTGGCTTAGTCGCATCATATGGGCTAGTATTATTTGGCTCTATTGTTGTAAAAAGTAAAGAAGACGCATCAGCATCTGCTGATCGACTAAGTGTAGTATCAATTTTAGAAACTAATGTACTAACTGTTGAGGTAAAAGAGTCTCTTGTGTATTGTTGAAATAATAGTTTAACTGTTGTGGCTTTTCTACTGTTAAAAATAATTTTAGCATAAGCATAGCCAGGGAGAGCCACTTCAATACCATTAAAATTCTTACTAATATATCAATTATCTTCGCCTAATGTAAAAACACTATCATCTTGAGAAACCTCGACTTGATAAGTAAATGAACTTAAATTTAAAAAACTGCTAATATCTGAATTGTTTGGAATACTTGTAATTTTATTATTTTCTTTTGTTATAATCTTAGCAATAGTAGCATCACCAAATTTTTCTATCGGAATACTGGTTTCTTGAAATTCAAGCTTTTCTACAAAATCACCTACACTATTATAGGTATTAAAATATGTACCAATTTGAGTTGCTATCGGAGTATAGCTTGCCACCGTATAGTCTTGATTAAAAACTAAAGAATTATTTATAGTACCTACTGGACCATAAATAGTTGTATAGTTATCCATATCAAAAAATCTAAAGCCAGTACATTGGACATTTAATTGTAGGCTATCATCTGTAGTAAAATCTGATAAATTAGCATTTGGATTATTTAAAATATTATAAGAAAAATCACCATCACTATCAGAACCGGAGTCAGAATCTTCTAAATATTGAGTATTAGCTATCTGCCCTAAATAAATTTCTTCATCATTATTGGCTTTTAAATAAATAAAATATGTATCTACTTTTTCTTTATAGTCCCAAGAAACTGTTCCTAAATTATCGTAACTATAATTTTCTAAAGCTGTAAAAGTTCTATTTTCTTCATCTGGATCATTAATTCCTAAAATTTGGTCTAATACATAATTTGTATCAGCATCTTTAGCCAACTCATCATAGCTAGCTTTTGCACCTCTAGATAAAATAGCTGTTGGATAATAGTTAGCCTCATCACTGTTTGAAATTAATAAATCATCATAGACAGTATCTTTATCAAAGTCTAAAGTATCAAACTTAAAAGTAAGATTATCTAAAGAAACTAACTTAGAGCTTGTTTTTATTTTTATTTCATTAAAAGTATCATCTACTATTTCAAGAGGTGTGTCATTAAGATAAAAATTGACTAAAACTTTTCTGTCTGAAATCGTAAATAAAATAGTGTCATTAGTTGTTCCTTCTATAATTCTAATAAAAATATTATTACCCAAATTTGTAGTATCTATTGGCTTTGTTGGGTCTTGCTGAGTAAATGCTTCTTCTTCACTATCATATAAATAGTAAGTATCATCTGTAAAAGAAAACGTTGGAAGAATGGTTGTATTAGAAACACTATTTAAAATATTAATGCTATAAGGTACTCATTCTTCACTTCCACCACCGCCTGATGGAATAGCTAAAATTTGTTGAGCAAAATCATCTGGAGTAATTGTAACACTGGTTCCAGCTTTTGACCTGATAGCATTAGCAACATCTTGATAGATACTTACTAAATGTTCAATAGAAGTATTTATATTTCCCATAAGTTCTAATAATGATCACTCATTGCTTCATCTAATAAATCAGCTATTTCAGACTTAATTTGTTCTGGAAGAGCTTGAATACGTAAATCTAAATCATGGTAAGCTGCATCTATAAGCTGAAAAGCAGATGAAGGATTAATAACTCCATCTGCATTCATATTTATAGACTGCCAATAATCTACAAACTTAGTTGTAGTATCTTCAGCATTATATAAAGGTAAGTTTAAATATGTTGTATGTGGATTAGAAGGCATAAATACCACCTCCTAATAACTATTCAACATCAATTGTAATTTTAGCTTGTCCTTGAAGAATTGTTGGAATGTGATCTTTTAAAACTGTAATTGGAGCTGGATCGCCATTGCTATCAACAAGAAGACCATAAGCTAATAATGTACCACCAGTAGCATTATTATCAAAGATACCAACATAAGTAAGTGGGTCGCCCCAGTTAGCTGTTGCAACATTAAAATGAATTTCATCTCTATTTATCGCAGAATGTGGATCTTGTGAGTCGATTACAAATGGATAAGTAACATGGCCAGTGCCATCACTTGTTTTAATATAAACTCTCTTATAGCCAGCTTCGGCACTTGGTTCTGTAAAATTACCACCTGCGACTGTTGGAGTTGTTGATGATAGACCAAGATAGTAACCTACCTGTATATTAGTAACAGATATTCCTGAAATAGCAGATAGAATACGTAGTTTTACGGTATCAGTTAGCATAAATAAATTTCTCCTTTAATCTTTAATAGCTATGTCTATGGACAGACAATTCACTTAAAGTACTATCTCCCATAGACCTCAAAGTATATATATTACTTTGATAATCATTTAATTTAGCAAATATTATATAGCAAAAAGCTGCTGTAAACTTACCTGAATTATCAGCAAGACTAAAGCTAGCCATATCTGCAAGCATATCCTTTACTACAAATCTATTATATAGTTCAATATTTTCACTATATATAACTGGTTTAAATGTTAAAATCTCACCATCTACTATAGATGACTCAATATAAATTGGGTTATTAATAATAGTTTTACTTAGAGCAAAATTAGCTGCTTTAGAATATAAAGTTTGAGCTAAGTCTAAATCTGCATCAATAGTAGTAGTGGAAAAACCTAGATCAACTGGCGGAGCTAAAACTGCAGCTAGAGTTGCCTGCATATCAAATGAACCAATAGCAGAAATATTTGTTTTTCTAATTAAAGCCGAATTAGAACTAATATTACAAGCTTCAAAAATAGTATTAATGCCAGAAATATTTGTTTTAAAAGTATCTGGTGAAAATAAAGTGAGATTTTTAATTATAGAATCAATACTACCATCAATACCAGTAAGAGGTTTAAGATACTCTGGGCTGTATTGCTCCAAAATAGTAGGCGTATCTATAGCTGAAGTAATTTCTATATTATTAGCAATAGATATAGCATTAAAGCTATATGCAACTGGAATAATATTAATAGCACTATTTATGTCTATTTCTGAAATAATATTATCTGATGTACTTAAATTAACTGTTGCTAAAGTATCTACTGAACCAATAATTTCAATTTCTGCCCCAGTATAATTTAAAATAGCAGAGTAAGCAGTGGCATTAAATGGGGCCCTGCCAACTATATCTAAGGTATCTGCTATAAACTCATTCTTTATAGCACTTATGGCCTTAGCAGCAGTAAATGGGGCTGTTCCTGTACAGCCTAAATCATATACTGCAACCTTATCCATTGTAGCTGCGATAGTGCCACTACCAGCAATAAATGGAACTGAGCCAACTGCCCCTAAATTATTTACTGAAAAAATATCACTTAAATGTGTCTCAGCACTTACCGCAGCCTCGGTTATAAATTTGCCAGTAATAGGAATATAAGCATTAAATATATCCCCGCCAACTGGCTTAAGATACATATTAGTTATTGAAATATCTAATCCGCTGTCTATTTCGCTTAAACTTGATGCAAAAATAGGCTGATAATTAGTTATATTAGATGTAATATCAACGGCACTGGCCAAGCCAGCTTCTGGCATAAAAATAGTTGGCTCAAATTGTTGAGGATAAGCTGTAATATCAATAGAAGGATCCCCGAGAGATAAATCAATTGGAACTTCAGTTGGTAAATATTGGTCTAAAATTAAATTAGGATCTATAGCACTGTCTATCTCAACTTTTGGAATAAAAGATATTGGCAAATATTGATCTATACCTAAAGTAAAGTCAATAGCGCTATTTATTTCAGTAAATATAGAAGTAATATTTGGCTCATATTGCTCTAAAGCTGACTCAAAATTAACAGCCCCATCTATTATAATTTCTGGGTTAAAGCTTATTGATAAATATTGAGCTATATTAGAAACAGTATCAATAGAACCATTAATAGTAATTTCTGGAATAAATGTTGTAAGAAGATACTGATTTAACTTTGAATTAATATCTAAAGCGCCAGTTATTTCTACACATGAATGAGCATTAACTAGTTCAAATTGTTGTAAAAATGCTCATGAATCTATCGCACTATCTATAATGACTTCTGGAATAAACTTATTTGGTATATATGGATTTAAATTAGTTTCTAAATCAATAGCACTATCTATTTCTATCTCTGGAATAAAAACTGTTGGAGAATATTGTTTTATAATAGACTCAATATCTATAGCACTATCAATTTCAGTTAATGTATAAACTAAAGCTGGTTCAAAATTAGCTAAAGCAGAGGTAATACCTATAGCACTATTTATTTCTGTTAAAATAGAAGTAGTAGTAGGCTCAAAAATATCTGCTAATAAAGTAGCATTAATTGCACTATCAATTTCTATTTCTGGTTTAACTAGTATTGAAGAGAACTGAGTAATATCTGAAGCTATATCTACTGAAGTTCCTATTTCTATATAAGGCTTATTTATGACTGGATTAAATTGAGCGATATCTGAACTTATATTAACTGCACCATTAATAGTTATATAAGGATTAAAATCTATGACTGTAGGTAAAGTAAAAATAGAATTAGTATCTAAACTACCTGTTATTTCTGTAAGTATAGAAAAATAATTAGAAGAAAAAGTATTTAATATTGAAGTAGGGTCTACTGCTCCATTTATCACTATTTCAGGAATAAAATTAGTAGTTTCAGCTAGTCCTAAAGTAGCTTCAGGATAAATAGCACTATCAATTACATTATAGGCAAAAAATTGATTAGCTAAAAAAGCTTCAATATCTGGATAAATATCTACAGCATTATTTATTTCAGTTTTATTGGAAAAACTATTTGAAATAAATGCCTCAGCATCAGCTTTTAAATAAACAGCTTTGCCAGCTTCAATGCATGGTAAAAATGCATTTTGTAAAAATGATTTAGCTATTGCTTTTATATCTACTGATTTAGCTATTGATACGTATGGAGAAGCTTTTACTGCCTCATAAGATTTAGTTTGTGCTTCTGGAGAAATGGCTTTACCAACTTCAATATATGATAAAAAGATATTAGCTATTTTGCTATCCGCTATTGGCTCTAAATTTATTGCATAACCAACATTAACATAAGCACCAAAATCACTAGGTCAACATGAATGTAAAGTTGTAGGTAGGTCAATTGTAGTATTATCTAACGAAGAATTTATATGAGTAATTATTGCGGGGCGAGAATTTGTTATAAATTGCGGCTCTATAACACTTCCAAAATCAATAAGCCCTGAAATATAATCACTATCATATGGGTTTATAACTGTCGCTTTAACTCCAAGAGTGCTAGTAGGAATTGAAATATCTGATGTAGTAATATCAGCAGTATAACTATATGCTGGTAAATCTAATTTTGTACGCTCAAGATCAATAGTAGTATATACTATTTTACCTTGTGCAACTATAAAAGGTAGTTCTGATTTTAATTTTAATCTAAGAGGTATAAAAAAACGGAAAATACCTTTAAAGGCAGCTCCAGCATTTCTTCTTAAAAATAGATAGGTTTTATAGAGCCTATTCATGAGCCTATGCCTCCAGCTCTTCAATAAATAGTATCTCTACATCAGCCCCATCACAACGAGCAAAAATAATCTTTTTGCCAGAAATGCTTGTTACATAGGTATTTCCCGGTAAAGCGGTATTTCCTGAAACAATTCTAATATTAAATGGAATTTCTTGGTCTTCTTTTTGAATAGTAATAGTCTTATTTGCAGGCATGCTTAAAATAGTTAAAAGAGAAATAAAGCCTGTGTCAATAGTACTTGGAATAGTTAAAACACAATTACTATCTATAGTAGAAGTATAAGTTATTTCTTTGTTAGCTTCAAAAATAAAATCAACTATTTCACCAGTTCGTATTTCTGACTCAGTAGCATCAACTTTATAGTAGGTATCTGCATCTTGAATAATAGTAAGTGGAACTGTTTCAACTCCTTCAGGAACTTCTGGATTAAAATTAAGTTTATCTTGTTTTGCATCAATATCAGCTTGAGTTAAATAGTTTTGTGTTTGAACCCAAGTTTTTGATACAAAATCGCTATCATTAGTTAGGTCAGAAGTAGTAACAGGCACTCTAATTCTAGCTTTTTTATCTTCACCAATTGCACTTCTGCCATTAACTAAAACATCTACAACTGAAACTGTAGGAATAGCTGGTTTATTTTTAATAAAGTCTTTAGCACTAGAATTTGTTTGAGCCCAGTCAGCTTGAATTTGAGCATCTGGGATAGTTGGTCTATTAAGTAAATCATTATAATCACCAGTTTTACTTATTTTATGAAGGGCAATAACGCTAGTTCCAGATAAACTTTCATTTGCATCAGGAGTTTGAGCATAAGTTAAAGTAGTATCTAAAGATTTTACTGCCGAAACATATTGAGTATTACTTGGTAAAGCACCAATATCTTGTGCACTTAAATTAACAACACCTATTTTACCATTGACGGATAAAACAGTATCCTGTGGAGTTTGAAGCTCCTTCCAGTTAGATAAAACTGATGCTGGAGTACTAGATAAAATAAATGATTTATTTAAATCACTTCTAACACAGATGCTGCCCCTAGTTGCTGGTAAAGCAAGCATTGCAGCTTGGGAAGACGCCTCATAAACTTCAGTAATTGCAGTTGGTGGAAGGATATCCGAACTTATTTTTCCATTACTATCTAAAACTACTACATTTCCAGCTAAATTACCAACATTTTTAGATGCTGCTGTTCCTAAAGTTGGTTTATTCTTTAGGTCTTTATAACTACCAGTTGTTGCAACTTTTGCTAAAACAGGTTTATTTAAAATTTCAGCAATTCCTGAAGTGGCATTCCAATCAGAATTTACTTGAGCCTCTGGAATTACTGGTTTATTAATAAGGTCATCATAATTACCAGTAGTTGCTACTTCTTTAAGCTCAGGTTTATCTGGAATATCATCCCAAAAAACTTCAGATATATATTTTTGGTCTTTGACCCAAACTCTTGTAGCATAATTTTCTACTATATCAGACTGTAAAGCATATCCACGGTCATTTGAAAGCTCTGAAACTCTTACTGGGACTTCAATATTAACATTCTTATCTTCATCGACTCTTTGATGAATACCGTTTACAGAAATACTTTCAATAGTATTTACTTGTGCTTCAGCTTCAATATTATCTAACTTATTTTTTAGCTTATTAGTAAAATCATTTGTAGATAAGCCTTTTCCTGTAACTTTATCAACTTTTTTATCAAGCAGTTTTTTTAAATAAATTTCTAAAGACTTAATAATACCAACTAATTCTTTAGTCTCATTATCAATATAAGCATAAATTGCAGTATCAGCTTCCTGTCTGCTAGAAATTTCTTCTTCAAGCCCCTGAGAAAGCTGGGCATCTTTATTAGCTCTAGTCTCAGCTTCTTCTCTAAGCTTATTATTTAAATCGATAGAAACAACATTAATGTCTTGTTTTAATGCATTATCAGCATCTTTTCTCTCAGAAATTTCAGTTGAAAGTCTGGT
>Ga0265301_10002745_pt1 | contig 19768 bp, 16 predicted proteins | sample AusTroGonzalo_MG_2_FD_193488 | JGI IMG/M metagenome (GOLD analysis project Ga0265301, IMG submission 193488) | Bovine rumen microbial communities from tropical cattle in Woodstock, Queensland, Australia - Gonzalo_04 | ecosystem: Host-associated > Mammals > Digestive system > Stomach > Rumen ... | reverse complement strand
ATGCGTTCTCGTTGGGTGAGTTCTGCCAGCATTTCTCACTGCCGGTAATACCTACGGACAGTGCCCTGCGCATACTTACCCGTATGGGATACATAGAGTATGTGGATGAGATGGAGTACTCCGCCCGCCTGCTCTTTACGGCCGGCCGCGATGAGCTGTACCGTCTGCATCAGGACCGCACCACAGAGGATGTCATGAACATCATACTGCGTCTGTACAGCGGCATATTCACCGATTACGCATATATTGACGAGCATCTGATATGCTCACGGGCCGGTATAGACCACGAGAAACTCTACACCACCCTCATGACCCTGCAGAGTCAGGGTATAGTCCGATACGTACCTGAGCGCCGCACCCCCGTGATCACCTGGACAAGGGAGCGCATAGACACCGCCATGCTGCATTTTGATCCCGATGTATATCTGCAGCGCAAGGAGGAGTTCAAGGAGCGCATCGGCGCCATGATGGAGTATGTGACGCGTGAAACCGGATGCCGCAGCGCCATACTGCTCAAGTACTTTGGCGAGCATCAGGACAAGCCCTGCCTCTGCTGCGACCTGTGTCAGCAGAAAGTCCAGGGGGACCTTACGCGCGGTGAGCGTGACGCCATCATGCAGGACGTTCTGGATACGTTCCACACAAACCCGGACAACCCGCAGCTAGTCTACACCCTGCCCTATGACCGCAGCAAGATTGACATGGTGCTGCATTACATGGTTGATGAGGGACATATCCTTATGAGAGACGGAAAGATTTTTGCAAAACAATAAACATTGAACATATGAAAAAGCAAATCCTTGTAATCATTTCAGTTGTAGCCCTGGTTCTGTCAGCCTGCCAGAGCGAGCCCGTGCGCGTGGCATGTGTAGGTGACAGCATTACATTCGGTCATGGCATCAATGACCGTGAACATGACGCCTATCCTGGTCTGCTCAGTACCATGCTTGGCGAGAAATATGACGTACGTAACTTTGGAGTAAGCGGCTCAACCACCATGATGGGCACTGATATGCCCTACATGAATGAGCAGGCCTACAAGGATGCATTGGCATTCAACCCCCAGATAGTGACCATCAAGCTAGGCACCAATGACAGCAAGCCCTACAACTGGAAGGAGAGCGAGCATTTCAAGCAGGACCTCAAGACCCTTATCGAGTCATTCCGCGCCCTGCCCTCCAATCCGCAGATATGGCTCTGTCTGCCCGTACCTGCCTACGGTCATGCCTGGAGCATAAATGACAGTGTCATCTTTAACGGCGTCATTCCCTTCATCAAAGAGGTGGCACAGGAGGAGAACCTGCCCCTTGTTGACCTGAACACCCCCATGCAGGGCAAGCGCCAGTATTTCCCTGACACCATCCATCCCAATGAGGAGGGACAGAAAATGATTGCCCAGACCATCTTTGACATCATATTCAAGAAACAATAAATCCAATGGATCCTATTCTGAAAATAGAAAATGTCTCCAAGACATACACCGGCCACAAGGCGCTGGATGATGTATCTCTGGAGATTCCACGCGGGTCCATCTACGGACTCCTTGGCCCCAACGGAGCGGGTAAGACCACTCTGATTCGCGTAGTGAACCGCATGACTATCCCTGATTGCGGAAATGTATTGTTCAACGGCCGTCCCATTACTGCCGATGATATATATCAGATAGGCTATATGCCCGAGGAGCGTGGCCTTTACAAAAAGATGAAAGTGGGTGAGCAGGCAGTCTTTTTTGCCCGTATGCGCGGTATGAGCCGCATTGACGCCACCCGCAAGCTACACCGCTGGTTTGACCGTCTGGGCCTGGACGGCTGGTGGGACAAGAAGGTTGAGGACCTGTCAAAAGGCATGGCACAGAAGGTGCAGTTCATTGCCACCGTGGTTCACGAGCCTTCACTCCTCATCTTTGACGAGCCGTTCTCTGGCTTTGACCCCATCAACCAGAACCTGCTCAAGCAGGAGATACTCGGACTGCGCGACCGTGGTGCGACCGTGATCTTCTCAACCCACAATATGGAATCGGTCGAGGAGATATGTGATGACATCACTCTCATAAACAAATCCCATAACATCCTGTCCGGATCTGTCCAGGAGATACGCCGTAAGGCCGGGAGCAACAATTTCCTTGTGATATACAACGGCACGAAGGAGCAGTTTGAGACCGCCTTGAACGGCAAAGCCGATATCATCAGTGAACCCGAAGGTATTATAGGAGGTTTCACCCAGCAGAAGATACATATTTCTGATGACGATAACGTGCGCTCCGTGATAGGATCTCTGAATGACAGTGTCGCATTACGCTCCTTCCAGGAGGTGATGCCCAGCATGAACGATATATTCATCCGTGCCGTAAACGGTACACTTTAAATTGTCAAGTCATGAATAAGATAGGCCTTATAGTAGAACGTGAATTTACGGAAAGGGTCCGTAAGAAAACATTCATCATAACCACCCTGCTCATGCCTCTGTTTATGATAGCCATGATGGTTGCCCCCACCCTCATAATGTTCTGGGGCACCTCATCAACCAAGACTATCGTGGTAGTGGACAACTCTCCCAACCGTTTTGTGGGCAGTCAGCTGGAATCGGGAGAGACGGTAGAGTTCCTGCTGCTTGACCAGGGGATAAACGCCAGTCAGGCCCGTGCCCTGTACAGCCATGCGGATCAGGCATACGGCGTGCTTGTCATCGGGCACGACATACTGGACAATCCGCAGAACCTGCAGCTCATTCTCAATGACGCATCATCCATGAGCATTGAGGAGAGCATACAGAGACAGGTTCAGGGCATATTGCGTAATGCCAGACTGAGCCGCTACAATCTGGACAACATGGACCAGATCCTGGCCGATGCCAACGTGCGCGTTAACGGAATCCAGACCCTAAAGAACAATGACAACCAGGATGAGGAGAGCATGGAGCATACATCGACCGCAACCTCATGGATCATGGGACTCATACTGGGTATGATGCTCTATTTCATACTTATAGTATACGGCAATCAGGTCCTGCAGTCCGTGATAGATGAGAAACAGAGCCGTGTCCTGGACGTGATGGTCACTTCATGCACCCCGTTTGAGCTTATGATGGGTAAGATTCTGGGTATTGCGATGGTCGCAGCCGTACAGATCGTGATATGGGCCGTCCTCATTATCGGAGCCAGCATGTTCGTACTGCCCCTGATTGCAAGCCATACCGGTATCGACCTCAATGCCGCCAGCCAGGCCGTAAACAACCCCGAGGTTGCAAGTCTGCTGGGCAAGTTTGGTGATGTAGGTTATCTGCTGGGCCTGTTCCTGGAGCTGCTGCTCTATATCGTAGGCGGATTCCTGTTCTATGCGTCCATGTACGCAGCCATCGGATCGGCAGTTGACACCCCTCAGGATGCAGCTCAGTTCAACGGAATCATCATGATGCCCATTATCGTGGCTATCATGGTGATGATGAGTGTGATGAATGACCCCAACTCGGAACTTGTATTCTGGTGCTCAATGATACCGTTCACATCACCTATAGTGATGATGGCACGCATTCCGTTCGGCATTCCGGTATGGGAGATTGCGGTATCAATCGTGGTACTCTACATCTCATTCCTGCTCATGACCTGGGTGGCCGCCCGCATATTCCGTGTAGGCGTCTACATGCATGGCAAGAAACCCTCCTGGAAAGACCTGGGTCAGTGGATTAAAATGAAATGATTACGCCCACCACTCGCAGGCGGATTTCTCGCCGGCCAGCCAGACTATGTCACCTTCCTTGAAACGGTAGTCGGGTCTGGGATTGGTGGTGACCTGACCGTCACTGACCACGCTGATTACCATGCAGCCGTATGAGCGCATATCGGTCTCGCTAAGGGACTTGCCGGTAAGCCAGGAATCGGCCTTAAGGGTTATGGATTCCAGCTCAAACTGACGGGGAGCCAGATTATCGGAATCAGACTCATCAGGAACGTAGACGTTCTCAACCATGTCCTTACGGAACTCGGCAAGCTGTTCCTTGGTGCCCACGGCAAGCAGCTTGTCCATGGGGAATATCATCTCGTCGCCGGTAGGAATCATGATGCTGCGGCTGCCACGGATTATCTTGACGATGTTTACGCCCGATTTATGACGGAACGGCAGGTCCTTGAGCTTCTTGCCCGCGTAAAGTGAATCGGCCGATATGGTTATCATATCGGTCTTTACGTTGTAGCGTGACATCTTGTCGCTCACCGATGACGTAACCGGTGCCATACGGCGCTGACGTTGCTCCTTCTCGTTGAGGTTGGCCATGAAACGGTCCTCGACGATAGTGAATTTGCTGATTGAACGGCGTCCGATAAAAAAGAACGCGACGCCGGCCGCCAGAATCAACAGTATTGTCCAGAACGCCAGATTGAAGTGACTGGCAATCACGCTGACCACGAATCCCATGGCAATCAGTATTCTGAGCAGGGCCAGAGATATGACCGGCCAGATATTGGCCTGCTTCACCCTGATCAGTTTGATCGATGAGCGGTTTATGGCATTGCCCGATATGGCGATACCCACCAGGAACGGCGACATAACCACCAGTGTGACAACCACGCTGATAAGGTTACGCACAAACGGAGTAAGACCATCCACACGGTTTATGATAAGCTTGTCCAGGAACAGATGTGAGCCCAAGTCTATGGCAACCAGTATCACACCGTAAAGCAGGACGCGAAGTGACAGTGCCTTTATAAGTTTCTTCCACTCATTCTGAGCCGCAGCCGTATTCTGACGTTCATTACTGGAGAACGAGTTTATCCTGCGTACGAACTGCTCAGGCAGTTTCTTAATCAGATACTGGTAAGCCGGAGTTCCCGCCTTTATCATATAAGGTGTAGTGAACGTGGTTATGACCGATACCGTAATGATGACCGGATAGATAAAGTCACGCATCACGCCCAGTGACACGCCCAGACCGGCTATGATGAATGAGAACTCACCCAGCTGAGCCAGGCTGAATCCCGCATGCACCGCGTTGTCCAGACCCTGACCTGCCACTATCGCTCCCGATGTGGAGAAGAACAGGATTCCGGTCATAACTGTGATAGTCAGAACCAGGATAGTTCCCCAATGCTCTGCTATCACTGTAGGATCCACCATCATACCTACCGATACAAAGAATATGGCGCCGAACAGGTCCTTGATACCTTTTGTCAGGTCCATTATATGCTCACTCTCCAGTGTCTCGGCCATGATGGAACCCATCACGAACGCGCCCAATGCCTCGGAGAATCCGGCCAGGCTGGCCAGCGTCACCATTGCAAAGCACAAGCCCAGGCTAACCAGCAACAGTATCTCGTCATTAAGGTATTTGTGAGCTTTCTTGAGCAGCGTGGGGATAAGATAGATACCCACCAGGAACCACAGGATCAGGAAGAACACCAGTTTGCCAAGACCCATGAGCATCTCTCCGCCTGCAAACTTGTTTGACACCGCCATGGTGGAGAGCAGCACCATCAGTACCACGGCAATCAGGTCCTCAAACACCAGCGCACCGAAAACCAGCGGAGCGAACGGACGCTCCTTCATGCCAAGGTCATCATAAGCCTTTATAATAATGGTGGTGGATGACATGGAGAGCATGCCGCCCAGGAATATGGATTCCATATTACTCCATCCTATGGCCTCGCCCACCAGGAACCCCAGAATGAACATACCCACGCACTGGGCCATGGCCGTAATGAGCGCACTGCTGCCCACCTTGAGCAGTTTCTTGAAACTGAACTCCAGTCCCAGTGCGAACAGAAGGAATATTATACCTATATCGGACCACTCACTGACATCGGCCGTACTGGATACCGTAGGGAACAGACCCATATGCGGACCTACCAGAAAACCCGCAACGATATACCCCAGAATCAGGGGCTGTTTCAATGCCTTGGAGATTATCGTGAATACGCCCGCTGAGATAAGTATCAGCGCCAAGTCCTTTACCAGATTCGCTTCTTCCATTACTCAATTGATGAATGCCAATGCAAAATTAGCACTTTGGAAAGAGCACATTGTTAAAAAAATACATATTTTTGCGTTTGTCTTGTTCCGATGCCCGTTCAGGGCCGAGGATCAAAAGGGAATCAGGTGAGAATCCTGAACAGACCCGCTGCTGTAAGCCCTCAAAACAGGGATGTCCATACCACAAATGCCACTGCCCCGCAGGGGTGGGAAGGCGGACAGACCGGGGTAAGTCAGAAGACCTGCAAGACAAAAATGTAATAAAACTGCCGGGACTCAGTAACTTATTATTCACATACAATTATGAAAAAAGTATTATCATTTGCTATGATGGCCCTCACAATGGGCTTTGTGTTCGTATCCTGCGACGACGAAAAGAACGGTGAAGAAGTCAAGTCTTACACCCTTTCAATCAGCCTTGACAAGGCAGACTCAACCTATCTGGCTACAGAAGGTCAGGTATACGGCTATGGTTATTTCCAGGAAAACATTGAAATCGGTCAGTTCGTTCTCACTCATTCACATGCAGACTGGGGCTACGGAAACTCATTCGGTGAGGGCTTTACTTTCACCAGCAGCGCCAATGATTCAGTTTGTGACTATACAAACAATGCAGCTATCACAGCCAAGGGTGTAAAAACCAACGCTTATTTCACATCTAACGCAGGTGGCGCAAATTATGTAGGAGGTATGGCAGCTGAGATTTCATTCAAGGACAGCGCAGCATACAATGCAAAGGAGTGCTATGTCACCAATTCCACTTACGCATATCTGTACATGAAGAACTATCCTAAGGACGACAAGTCAGCTTGGGGAGCAAGAGACTGGTTCAAACTCACCATCACAGGTTACAACGGAGATGCCGAGACCGGTAAGGTTGAGCTTAAGTTGGCTGACGGCACCAGTCTGATTGACACATGGCAGCAGGTTGACCTGACCCCGCTGGGCAAGGTTACAAAGATCAAGTTCTCTGTTGCATCTACCGACAACAATGCAAGAGGTATGGTTACTCCCGCATACTTCTGCCTTGATCAGCTCACCGTAACTGAATAATGACCCATAGCAATAGAATAATTGCTTGTTTGACAGTAATCTGCACCCTGTGCCCCAGCATTGAGGCACAGGGTCAGATTTTCTTTGACACTATACGGACCCAGGACCTTCAGGAGGTTCCGGTCACAGCAGAGCGCACAGCCGGAGCGCGCTCCGTATCGGCCCAGAAGGTTGCCGATACCCGACTCATGTCGGCCACCGGCTCACTACAGGTTTCGGATGTACTCAAGTACTTCAGCGGAGCCACCGTCAAGGATTACGGAGGCGTAGGCGGACTCAAGACCGTATCCGTAAGAGGCCTTGGCGCATCACACACCGCCGTCACCTATGACGGCATAATCATTACCGATAACCAGACCGGACAGATTGACTTGGGCAAGTTCTCAGCCAGTCAGGCCGGATCCGTCAGTCTTGTAAGCGGTCCTGACAACGATATGCTGCAGACCGCAGCAATGGCTGCCCAAGCTGCATCAATAACAGTAAGCCCTGAAAAACCTCACTTAAACGGCAAAAAAAACGACATACATGCCAGCCAATTGTACGGCAGTTTCAACACTCTGTCCGTCAATGCAAAAACGGCTTTCAGCATAAATGAGAGCAACGACCTGTCCGTTCTATCCGATTGGCTTTACACGGACGGCAATTATCCATATATACAGAATAACGGCAACAGTTCGGCCCTTAAGACTCGCCGCAACTCCGACGTCAGTCGTTTCCGGACCGAAGCCGCATGGTTCAGCACACTAAACAGCAGAACAGACCTTACCGTAAGAGCCTACTGGTACCAATCCAGGCAGGGCCTTCCGGCCAACATACTCTACAATGACGCCGCAGCCGATGAGAGACTCTGGAACCGCGAGACGTTTGTCCAATCATCACTCAAAAGCACACTCAGCGACCGTCTCACCCTTAAACTAAACGCCAAATACGGCAATACCCGCACCCGGTATCTGAATCCCAAGGTAAACAACAGGGACGGTTTTACCGATAACCGGTACATCGAGCAGGAGGGCTACCTGTCGGGAGTTGCGTTATACCGTTTATCCGATTATCTGACTGCATCGGCCGCACTTGACGGCCGCCTGAGCAAACTGGACGGCAACGGCACCAACCAGGCACACCCCACCCGCGCCACGCTGAACGCATCGGCCGCCGTAAAATACGCATCAGAGGCGTTGACCCTTACCGGACGACTCAATTATGTGGGTACCACCGAGACCGCCAAAATTCGCAAGGCAGCCGACAACCACAGCCACCTGTCACCGGTGATTGGAGCGAACTGGCTTATATGGCCCGCAGCAGGACTACACCTGAGAGCATCGTATGTAAACACATACCGCCTGCCCACATTCAACGACCTCTATTTTGAGCAGATAGGACGACGTGATTTGCGTCCCGAGAGAGCCGCGGTGACATCGGCCGGAATAGTATTTGACAAAGATTTTTCAGGTCTGGGCATATCCTTCTATGCCGATGCCTACAACAGCAGCGTATACGACCGAATTATGGCGGTACCGGGCAAGAACACTGCAGTCTGGATGATGAAGAACATAGGTCATGTGGTGACGCACGGATTCGAGACCGGTCTTGACGTTGTCAGCACACAGGGCCGCATCCGTCCTGCCGTCAAACTGTCTTATACTTACCAGCGGGCCATGGACAAGACCGACAGTCAGGGCACCACCTGGAATCACCAGCTGCCTTACACTCCCAGGCACTCGGCATCGGCCGTAGCATGGATTGAGACACCCATACTCAATGTCAGCTGCAACCTGATTTACAGCGGTGATTATTACAGCAACAGCTATAACGGTCCCCAATATCATATGCCCTCGTACTACGAACTGGGCTGTACCCTGTGGAGATCATTTGAGGACTACCGCATACCCGTAACCGTCAAGGCCGAGTGCATCAACCTGACTAATCACCGTTATGAACTTGTAACCAACTACCCCATGCCGGGCCGTCAGTTCCGTCTTACTCTGAGTGTTGACCTATGAAAAGAGCAGCATACATATTGATCTCACTCCTGTGCCTGGTCGCCTGTGATCCGGAGCCGATACTTATTCCGGAGTCCCAAGCCATTGCCGATGCCGGTCACACCGGTGTCTATGTACTCTCCGAGGGCCTGTTCAACAATAACAACAGCACCCTTGCATGGATTGATTTCGGCACCGGACTGCCCGATTCATGGGATATCCCATCCGGAAAAACATATGACTGCTTTGAGAAAGTCAATGGACGACGCCTGGGTGACACCGCCAACGACATACTGCTTTACGGAAGCCGTCTCTACATAGCCGTAAACGTATCCAGCACCATCGAGATTCTGGACGCCGCCACAGGCCGTTCGCTAAGCCAGATTCCCATGAGCAATCACGGCAAATCATCGGAACCCCGATACATGACCGCCAGCGGACACTACGTCTACGTGTGCAGTTTTGACGGAACGGTAACCCGCATAGACACCCTCACGATGAAGGCCGATGCCACCGTGACCGTAGGACGCAACCCCGACGGAATATGCTGCACAGCGGGCAAACTCTACGTATCCAACTCCGGCGGCCTGGATCCTGACAATCCCGACAGCACCGTATCGGTAATAGACCTGGCTACCTTCAGCGAGATAAAGCGCATCAACGTACGTCAGAATCCCGGATCCATTTATGCCGACGGCAATCGGGTTTACGTTGTGTCACGCGGCATCTATGATGACGACAAGAAAGATTATGACAGCCGTCTGCATTGCATTGACGCCGAGAATGACCAGGTGATCGATACTTATGACATACCTATTCTCAGGATGGACCTGCACGACGGCCAGGCCTGGTTCTACGGATACGGATCGGGCGGCACCATTCAGGTTCTGGACCTGGCATCGGGCCAGATCATCGATTCCGACTTCATCACCGACGGAACCGTAATTGAGCGACCCTACGCCATAAAGGTTGAACCCACATCACATAAGGTTTACGTCTGTGACGCCGCCAACTACGTTTCTCCTGGCTCGCTCTATTGCTTTGCCCCCGACGGCCATCTGCTGTACCGCATACACAACATCGGCATCAATCCCAACACAATCGTATTCTGCGATGTGCCGGTAACGCTCACCAGATATCAGGGCGAAATTCAGAAGATATGTGACATAGACAGCGTATGCCAGTACATGCCCGCTCCCGGCCAGTTTGTAGGCGAAATGCCCAAGTACGAGACCGGCGACGATGCCCTGAGCATGGCCCGCAAATGTCTTGAACTCTTTGAAAAGGGCGATATGATAACCCTGGGAGGATTCGGAGGATACGTTACCGTAAGATTTGAAAAGACCGTCTACAACCTGTCCGGAGCCGACATCCGCATTGACGGCAATGCATTCCAAGGAAGTTCCGAACCGGGAGTGATATGGGTAAGCGCCGATGAAAACGGTAACGGCAAGCCCGATGATCCCTGGTACGAGCTGTACGGATCGGAACAGGCTGCAGGACGTTCCACCCAGGCATACACCGTAACCTACACAAAGCCGTCATCAGCCAACCAGGACACCCCATGGACAGGCTCCGACGGACGTGAAGGAAGCATCCTGTTCAATTCATTCCACAACCATTACTACTACCCCATGTGGTACGATACCGACACCAAGGCATTCACAGGCACCCTTTTGCCTGAGAATATGCATAAGGAAGGAAACCAATGGGTAATGTCGTCGTTTGAATACGGTTATGTGGACAACCTGCCCAACAGCCCCGAGAACTCATCGTTCGATATAGACATGGCCCGTGACGAAAGCGGTGTGCCGGTTCAGCTGGACAGCATAAGATTCGTAAGGATACAGTGCGCGGCCATCGGATGCAATAATCTGACCGGTGAACAGTCAACCGAAGTATCAACCATATACAACCTACACCCCAATGCAGATCAGTAAGCGTATTTCAATCATAATTCTGTCGGCGCTCCTGTGCGCATGTCACGGTGGCACCCAGTTCAATGCCGAGGGTGGCATATTGGAGCTTGCAAGCCATATTACCATCAGCGAGACACCTCACAGTTATCATGTCAGGATTGCCAATCCATGGAAGAAAGGTTTTCTCCTGCACACCTATACATTTACCGATTCACTTACCACAGACTACAGTTTTAACCGCAACGAAAACACGGTACACATACCGCTCAAACGGGTGGTCGTAATGACCAACAGCCTGGCTCACCTGATGGTGGAACTTGGCGTAGAGGACTGCATAGCCGGAGTATGCGAGCCCGAGTGGATATCCGATACCCTAATCCGCGCACGCCTGACCGACGGCACAATTGCAGATTGCGGCAACAGCATGTATCCTACCGTTGAGAAAATCATGGGCCTGCACCCGGATGCTATAATGGTATCGCCGTTTGAGGGTACAGGTTACGGACAGTTGGAGAAACTTGGCATACCCCTGTTGGAGTGTGCCGATTACATGGAGACATCACCTCTGGCCAGAGCGGAGTGGATACGCTTTTACGGCCGCCTGTTCGGTGCGGCAGCCACAGCCGACTCTCTTTTCGGCAAAGTGGAACAGGACTACAACGCACTAAAGGAGATTGCCGCCAAGACAGCATCACGTCCCAAGGTTATGCTTGACACCCGGAGCGGATCGGCGTGGTATGTGGCTGGAGGCGGCAGTACGATAGGACGCATGATAGCCGATGCCGGTGCCGAGTATCTGTTTGCCGATAACGACAACAGCGGATCTGTACCCCTATCTTTTGAAACAGTTTATGAAAGGGCTCAGGATGCCGATGTCTGGTTGCTCAAGAACAGCAGTTCAGTACCCCTCACGTACAATCTGCTTGAATCCGACTTCAGGTCATACGCATCGTTCAAGCCGTTTAAGGAACGCAATATATGGGTTTGCAACGTGAATGACGTACCCTATTTTGAGCTCACGTCATTCCACCCGGAGATGCTGCTTGGGGAGTTCATACAGATATTCCATCCGGAGATGAGCTACCCGCACCTGTTCTATCAGCCGCTGGCTGAGTAAAGCTCTTAGCAGCCCAGGATAAGACGGGCAATAGTGCGGTCAACTGAAGCCTTGTACTTTCTTGACCAGGTACCGCCTATAGACATGAGATACTCCACCTCAGTTACGGGAAGTATGTTATTGCCGTCAGCCTCAGCAGAGAACTCTGCATTAAGGTGAGCCAGGTTGCAGGCTGTCTTTATGAACATCTTCATATCGTCAGTGCAGCCGGTAAAAACTATAGTCTCGCCGCGACGGAAATCCTTTACCATAAGACCGTACGCGAGCTTGCGCACCTGATCCTCAAATACTCTGGGAGAAACCTTCATCCAGGTACCGTCTACAGGGGCCATCGGCTTAACATCACCTATCAGTGACTTAAGTGCTGACTGGTTGCAGTCAAATGAACAGATTGTGGTCATATCTAAAACGTTTTGTTTGCAATTATTTTCGCCACAAAGTTATATTTCATATCTGATGGGTGAAAATTTAAGGGATGCATAGCCCCTTGAAGTGACTAAACGGGATATTCGGGGGTTAAAAACGAAATTTAGGGGTGAAATCAGAGTGAAAATAAATTCGCCCCATGATGACAGGGATTAAATTTTACCCCTATATTTGCATCGTCAACATATATAACAACGCGTATGCACAAGATTCCGGATTCTTATTTCAAGGGCTCAATCATTGCAATCTACGTATTGCTCATACCTATGTATGCATTCTTTTTCCTGGTTGGAGCACGCCCTTTCCACCTGGATGATTTCATGATGGTGACACAGAACCAGCTTGCTTTCAGGGCAGCAATCATGGCATCGATAGAACTCGTGGTAGTACTTATAAGCCGTCTTATCATGCTTCTTGTACGGAGCAAGAAAGAGCTCACCTATACAGGATTTGTGATATGGGAGCTTATGGAGGGACTCTCCATAACCATGTTCTGCGCACTGTTCGTATGGCTCATGGACAAACGCACAATGGCTTACATGGATCTTGTACCCAAGATGTTCCTTATTACATTCTCCATCCTTCTGTTCCCTTATGTAATTGTGGCTTTATGGTCAGAAGTCAAGGACCGTGAGACACGTATCGCAAAAAACAAGATAACGATAGAGAAATACGCATCGGGACAGATAGGACGAGAGGACAGTACCCTGCCCTTCCTGGATGAAAAGAAGGCGCTTAAACTGGCTGTAACGGCAAATGCCATACTTTACGTGGAGGCGGCCGACAACTACGTGAATATCTGCTATCTCAACAACGATAAACTGATAAGATACCCTCTTCGCAGTTCCATGCGCTCCATAGAGCAGATCTGTGAATCAAACAACATAGTTCGCTGTCACAGGTCCTATTATGTGAACCTGCGCAAGATCAGGGCAATACAAAAAGGATCAGACGGGCTGTTTGCCGAGCTCACATACGCTGCCGCTCCGCACATACCCGTCTCAACCACCTATTCCGAGACCGTTACCGGTAAGTTCTCAACCCTGACCAATTAAGATTTCTTCCGTTCCAGCTTACCCTTAAGCTCCTGTCCCGCCTCCTTAATGTCACGGGCCATGACGCGTATGTTACGTCGGGTTCGTGCACGCATGGCTATCACGAATTCAACGCCCGGCATCTTGTCCGACCTATACATTCGCTCATAGATTACCAGCGAGAGCATAAAGTAGATTCCTGTAAGGATCCAAAGTGACAGAGTCTCCATCCTTACATCCTGAAGCAAGGCTCCTGCTGTGTTGATGCGGGCAAACCCGTTTATGCCATGGGTGGACGGGAAGAACTGCGCCAACACCTTCCAGAATGCAGGCATGTTTGACGAAGGCCACGATATACCGCTCATGAAAATAAGCGGAACCGAAACGAACACAAACAGCAGGAAACATGATTCCCTGTCACGTACAAAGAATGATATGCACATGGCAAAGAAGATGCTGGACAGCAGGAACGGCAATATAAATGCTATCAGCGTAGGCAGCTGCCACAGCTGAGGCATATCAAACATCCACGGAACAAGGCAGAGCACATAAGTAGCAGTGAATCCGTAAACAAGCAGATAAGCCAGGGCCTTGCCTCCCAATACAGTTATGGGATTGTCATACTCATGACCCAGTATCAGCACGCCGGCACGACGGCGCTCAGCCTCGGTTCCGGCCAGCATGGAAACGCCAAGCACAAGAGTCTGCTGAAGCAACAGGATCAGGATGGCCGGAATAATAAAGGACTGGAATCCGTTGGCGGGGTTGAACATTGTCACATACTCATTCTCAATAGGCATGGTCATAACCTCCTTCTCACGGTCCGATAAGCCCGACAGACGAGTCATTTGTATGTCACGATTCATCTCAAGAGAGACCATGGTACAGCCACTGAGCATTGCCTTGTAATAGAGCAGACCGCTCATATCACAATACAGATTCACGGTAGCCTGCCGGCCACTGACCAGAGTGCTCTCAAACTCAGCAGGTATATGGATCAGGCCATATGCCTTATGGCGATACATAAGATTGCGCGCCTCCTCCATATCGGCACAGTATGAGATTATCTTAAGGTCCGGAGTGGCGTCACTCTTGCGCAGGAACTCACGGCTCGTTGCGCTACGGCATTCGTCCACAACAACCACAGGTACCTCACGCACAACCTCACCACCGTACAGATAGGCGTAAAGCAACGGATAGAGCAACGGTACTATGATAAAGAATACCATCACACCTATGTCCGATATAGTACTCCGGAGTTCTTTTCCGGCTACGTCAAGCATATCTCTTACCCACATATCATCTTAGATTAAGGCATGTACGTATAATCATATGCAGCTTTACGGAGCATATGGATGTCAATAAGCGGCAAGCTGGCTATCACGATCAGAGCCACATAATACCATGCCGAATAAACCATAGGTATTCCGTGCAGAGCCTGATCCACATATATCAGGAAATAGTGTCTGACAGGGAACATATATGAAAGGGCCTGAAGTGCCGGGGGCATACCCATTACCGGGAATGAGAATCCGCTTATAGGTATGGAGAGCACGCCCCAGAGGGTACACAGGCTGAGAGACCATCTCAGTGACGGGATGGCCGATACCATGAACACCGCAAATCCCTGAGAAGCCATAATGAGCAGCTCGGCAGCCAGGAACATAGGCCAGAAGCCGTTGTTATGGGGGAATCCCAACAAGCCGTAGAGCAATATCAGGTATATCAGTGCCATAAGCGTGAACACCATAGTCTGCGGGAACAGCTTGGCGCTTACAGCCTTAAAGACACTGTCATTGGCCATTGACATCCACTCGCGGGCTGTACCGTCCTTGAGTTCCGTATGTATGGAGAAACAGGTCACCAGCAGTATCATAAGTGACAGTACGGCAGGCAGCAGCGTATTGGTAAGATAAATGTTATAGTTGAGCCACGGGTTGCCAAGCGGACGCATATCCATCTGGATGGGCTGCAGGAATCCCATAGCCTGATCCAGGTTTGCACCCTTTGCATATAACACCTCACGTCCCACTGCGGCCGATGCCATAACAGCCATAGTCTTCATATCACGGTACAACAGTGATGCCGGTATAAGGTAGGTACTGTTGGTGTATATGGATATCTTGGGCTGCTGCTGGCTTGAGGCCATCTCCTGAGTACCCTTGGGTATATAGAAGAACCCGTATATCTCATTCTTCTGCAGAGCCTCACGGGCCTCAGAGAAATTTGCGTACTGCTTTATTATCTCTGTCTGCTGGTAAGAGTCCAGATTACGCAGAATGGAGCGGGATACCGTAGTGTTGTCCTCATCAACCACACCTGCCGGCAGGCTCTGTGGCAGACCCTCACCCATAAGGGTAGTAAAGAACAGAAAGCAGAAAAGCGGCGCAAAGATCATGCTGAGTCCGTAGAGCGGACGCGACTGCATACGCACAATCTCACGTATAGCTATTGCCCAGAATCCTTGCTTAGTTCCACTCATAACTGCTTATTTTCTGTCAATGATAACTGTCATACCGGGACGCAGATTCTCAACCTTCTGCTGCGGGATGGCACGTACCTCGAAAGTCTTAAGGTCATACTGGCCGTTCACCTTGGTTGCCTTCCAGGCTGCATATGAGCCCAGGTCACGCATGTATGATACCTTAACCTCAATCTTCTTGTCCAGTGCAGGTACGTAAGCTTCACGTACGGCACCCATGGTAAGGTCCTGCAACAGGTCCTCACGCACGTTGAATGATACCCACATATCATCCATAACGGCTATGTTCATGATGGGGGCGCCGGTACCTACCAGCTCACCTACCATGGGGAATATCTCGCTTACCTCACCGTCAAGTGATGCTGTGAGCACGGTCTCGTCAATGTATGAGTTCACCTCGGCAACAACACCTTGAGCCTGACGCATCTGGGCTGCGGCCATCTCCTTGACCTCCTCCTCGGCTCCGTTCACGGCCATGTCATACTGTGACTTGGCAGCCTTCTCGGTAGCTACGGCAGCATCATACTGGGCCTTGGCCTCATCACGTTTCTGCTCGCTTACAACGCCCTCGCTGAAAAGGTTCTCAACACGCTTGTATGTCTTCTCATATATTTCCAGACCTGCCTTGGCTTTCTGCCAGATCTCATAAGCGCCCTGGATCTGCTCCTCACGGGCACCCTTCTGGGCCTTGGCGTTCTGGGCGGTAGCTGCACTCAGCACAGCCTCTGCCTGGGCCTGCTTGGCGTTGATATCGGGAGTATCAAGTATAGCCAGTGTATCGCCGGCCTTAACCTGCTGACCCTCATGAACCATGATCTTGAGGATACGGCCCGGAACCTTACTTGAAACGCGATACTCGCTAGCCTCAGCCTGTCCCTGAACAATCTCGGGCTCACGATGTCTGAATGTGTAGATTCCTACCACACATACAATCACAATAACAACTGCAAATGCTGTCAGTGACAGCGCAATGTTCAATTTCTGTGTCTTGTTGTCCATATTATAATATCTTTTATCGTTCTAGAATTGGTTATTTGAGCTGACCTGTTGCCTGGCGCAGATAAACAGTAGCCATTATACGGTCAATACGTGCGTCAATCTCCTCGGAATGAGCCTTGAGCCATGCGGTCTGTGCAGCCAGCACAAGTGATGACTCCACAACACCCTCCTTGAATCCGATGTTAGCCACACGCAGGTTCTCATTGGCGTTCTCCATATTCTTGAGAGCCATCTCCAGGCGGGAATCGGCCTCGGCAATCTTCTTCTCATACTGGTTCACCTGCAGTGATACCTTACCGCGGGCATCCTCCAGCTGATACTGAGTGATTATCTTGTCGGATTTGGCACGACGGTACTTGTTCATACCCTCACCAAAGTGGTAGATGGGAATCTTGGCAACCAGGCCCACGTTCCACATTCCGTGAAAATCATTCGATATACCGTTGCTTGCCGACGGATTGGTAACCAGATAGTTGCCCATAAGAGCGACTGTAGGCAGATAATCGGCACGTACAATCTTTGATTTCATATCGTACATATTTACGGCCAGCTGAAGGCTCTTGAGTTCCGGACGGTTCTCATAGAGATCCTCCTGAGTATATGTAACCACATCCTCCGGAATGACAAGCGTCTCATTCATCTCATCCTTAAGCATTATTTCGCTGTCCAGAGGCATACCGCACAGCTGGCAGAGCAGCATCTTGGAGAGCACAAGTCCGTTCTGGGCCTTTATCTGCGTCATCTCGGCCTCATTCAGCTTAACCCTTACGGAGAGTTGGTCCGATGCAGTCGCAACGCCCTCATTCTTCATTATCTCAACGTTGCTGTCCATCTGACGCAGCAGCTCCACATACTGCTCGGTAAGACGCAGCTTGTTGGCTATTGACACGATCTGCCAGTAAGCCTCATCGACCGTAACCAGCACCTGCTGGTCCTCACCGTTGAGCTGGGTCTCGGCCAGCTCCTTGGCATATGCCGTCACCTTATTATATGCACGTATCTTACCGCCCACATACAGGGGCTCCTCGACCGTGATCATACCCACATAGACATTCTGGATATCAACTGACATATCCTCTGACAGCTCCTTGCCTATCTGGTTGAGCGCGCCCTCGACATCGGCAGTAGTCATCTTGTTCTGAACATAATTCATCACATCCTTTACTGTCTGGTCAGTACCGTAAAGCCTCAGGAAAGCCGGGTCGGTAAGAAGACTGTTCACGACTCCGTTTGTGAGTTTGGTACCCATATTGGAGAGTGATGCGCTCTGATTCTCTGTAATAAGATTTAGATTCTCGCTGTTATGCAGGTAGAGACCGGTTGCCGATATTTTGGGAAGATAATTGGCAAATGCTGCTTTGCTGTCATACTCGGCGGCTGTAACCTTCTCCTGCGCAATCTTTGACTGACCGTTGTTCTCCAATGCCATGGATCGGCACTCATCGAGTGACAGAACCCTCTGGGCTCCGGCCTGTCCGTTTACAAGCATCAGAATGGTAATTAACGCAATTAGAATCCGATTAGATTGTTTCATATAGTCTTGCTTTTTAAATATCACTTATGTTTTCAATGCAAAAGTAGTGCCGTTTATTGTTCCTGATGTAATCTTTTTTTACACTTTTTGTATCTATTGGTCGAATATACCAACAAATAGGTATTATATTTAACAAAATCGTATTACTTTTGGCGCAAAGATAAGAAGCCGCAGATGGAATCATACTCAGAAACACTCATAACACCGTCACGAATCAAGCAGATGATACCTTCAGGTATATCGCTGGGAATTGGTGACGATTTCTTTATTTCACGTCTGCAGGAGAAGCCCCAATACGTGTATCTGAGCTATCCCTTCAGGGTTGACTGCTACATGGCTGCCTATTGTGTCGAGGGCTCCGTAAAATGCTCCGTCAACCTTACTGATTACCATCTCACCACAGGTACCCTTCTTATCATTACTCCCGGCAACATCGTCAAGATAACTGAGTCCGATGATTCGGACCAGAAACTCCGCGTAACGCTCATCTGCGCCTCCACCTCTTTTATATCGGGCATAGGAATCAATCCCAGCAAGTTCCTGATTGAGGCCATGGAGGTACTCAGGGACCCGTGCATCCACCTGTCGGAAGATGAGACGGAAATGCTTCATAAGTATGTCAATCTGGCACTCGATATCACCAAGACCAATCCGCAGTTCGTACATGAGAGCATAGCCGGTCTGGTGTCATCGGTATTCTATCAGTTTGCCGGATTCCTGGCCGATTCCAAACGGCGTCAGGACATGGAGTCACCCGTGCGCACCACCCGTCACCGCCAGATGCTGGAGCAATTCATCAAACTGGCCGTGAATGACCATGCAAAGGAGCACCTTGTAGGATATTATGCCGATAAGATGTGCGTAACGCCCAAGTATCTCTCCAAGATCGTAAAGGAGGCTAGCGGACGTTCCGTCCCGGATTGGCTCAGCGAGCTGCTCATTCTTGACGCAAAAAACATGCTTCGGCACACTGACATGACAATCAAGGAGATTGCGGCCAGACTCAACTTTCCAAGCCAGTCATTCTTTTTCCGCTTCTTCAAGAATCACACCGGTAAGACCCCTACCCAATACAGAGAAGAATGACCCAATAGGGACAGTCCCCCTGTGCCGTTTTTTAAAATGGCACAGGGGGACTGTCCTTATTGGGTTAAGAACAGAATTCATAGTTTGTCAAGTTTTTGTTTATTTTATAAACTTAAGTATATTTGCAGTACAATAAATAAAAGGACCAACTTAATTATATCAATTATGAAATCCAAATT
>Ga0265301_10002744_pt1 | contig 19778 bp, 27 predicted proteins | sample AusTroGonzalo_MG_2_FD_193488 | JGI IMG/M metagenome (GOLD analysis project Ga0265301, IMG submission 193488) | Bovine rumen microbial communities from tropical cattle in Woodstock, Queensland, Australia - Gonzalo_04 | ecosystem: Host-associated > Mammals > Digestive system > Stomach > Rumen ... | reverse complement strand
ATATTTAATATATTAAATAATGATGAGGAGTAGTTATGAAAACGGGAGATTTTGTTAAATTAAAGAATGATTATATTGATGAAATAGATTGGTTAGGTGAACTTAAAGAAGATATATATGGAGTTCATTTAAGTAAAGAGCCTAAAAAGCGTTTTCATAATGTAGATGAAATAGTAATTTCAAGTCCAAAAATTGAAGAAGTAGAAAAAGGAGGAGATGAATATGTTTAGATTTGAAAATCCATTAGACCCTAGTAAAGATGGCAGCAATCCATTTATTGATGGAATTAGATTTCATATTCGTAATAGTGTAAGTATAAAGGAAGAATTAATACCTCATATTAATTATTATGTTGCTTGTGCCAGTGAAGACGATTCCGCAATGGACATATTAGACAGAATGTTAGCAAATCATAATTACGATGCTGATGATTTGACTATTGGCGATGAGCATGAACTTTTAGAGAGAATTAATAGCAAGATGAGCTGGATAGGATAATGGGTTCAGTTGATTTTTACAAAAATTTATAATATAATAAAGATGAAAATGAGAGAGAAAAGGAGATAGGAATTATGGAAGAGAAAAAATTAACTAAGAGAGATTATTATAATGAAATTCTAGACATCCTAAAATCAACAGATTTAACTGATGAAACAAGTGCTTTAGTAGATTTCGTTAATAATCAAATTGATACTCTTGATAAGAGAGCTGAAAAAGCAAAAGAGAGAGCTGCTGAAAAGAGAGCTGAAGGAGATGAATTAAGAGAGACAGTTAAAGGTGTTTTAACTAGTGATTTTCAAACAGTTGAAGACATTCTTAATGCTCTTGATGATGAAGAAATTACAAAGGCTAAAGTTATTGCTCGTTTAACTCAATTAGTAACTCTTGGTGAAGCTGAAAAAACAGATGTTAAATCTGATGACGGTAAAACTAGAAAAGCATATCGCTTAGCATAATAAGTAAAGTGTTGAGTTCAACACTTTTTATTTTTAGGAGGTTTTATGAAATATTGTATTGATTATATAAGAGATAGTAAAATACTTGATGAAGTAGATGAAATTAATATTAATTATGATAGAATACAAGATTTTAATGCGTTATTAGACTTCTGCAATCAACATCCTAAACAAAGAATTAATGTTTGCTTTTATGATTTAGATAAGGCATTAAGAGAAAATCAATTAAAAGATTTATTAGATTTTCAAAAAGAACACACAGAATTAAATATGTATATTAGATTACCAGGCACAAACGAAGAAACTGGAGTAATGTTAAATGCATATCCAGATTGTAAATTTTATTTTGGCATATATGTAAATGATTGGGATCGTGTCATAGGATTTATAAACTATGGAGTAACAGATATATTTATTGTTGAAGGACTTGGTTTTGAATTAGAAAAAATTGCACCAATTGCACATGAGCACAAAGTTCAAGTTAGGGTATTTCCAAATATAGCTCAATCTTCTTGGAAAGACACAGACGATTTAAGAAAATTTTGGATTAGACCAGAAGATATTGACTTTTACGAACAGTATGTAGATGTTTGTGAATTTATTGAGGACAATAAAAAAGTTGATGTATTATATGATATATATAAAAATGATAAAAAATGGTTTGGTGACTTAACTGAAATTATTGGTGGGCTAACAAAAACAATAGATAGTAGATATATAGTTCCTAGATTTGTTAAAAAAAGAGTTAGATGCGGCCGCGAATGTATGAAAGGCGGCAATTGCCAAATGTGTGATAGAATTCAAGAATTATCAGGTAATTTAGAAAAAGCAGGATTAATAGTAATGATAGATAAGGAGGATGAGTTTGATGGCGAAAGGACAAATAGCGAAGGCGGAGATAACAAAGAAGATATTAAGTAATTTTGATGGAGCTTTTTTATATAATGATGGTAAAGAAATAAGAATACCTATGGTAGAAAATGGAGAAAATATTCAAATTAAAGTAACATTAACTGCGGCTAAAGAAAATGTTGAGCAAGGTGCTGACAATGCAGTACCAGGTGCTGCCGCAGATAAGATAGAATTTGAAGATAATCCATCAACAGTTTCTAAACCTGTTGTTGAACCTACAGAAGCTGAAAAGAATAATGTTAATGATTTATTAAGGGCATTAGGATTATAATTTGTATTTTCAAAAAATTTATAATATAATAATATTGTTAATAAGAAAAAGAAAAATAATGATTTAGTAAGAGGAAGCGATACGCTCCTAAAGAGTTTATAGGTTTACTTGCTATTGAGTTATTTTTTAAGTATTATTAACAATATCAATATTGGTTGGAACTAGAGAAAATGTTTGTGAGTTTTGTAAAATCTCAACCTAAGTTCCTTAATTAAAAAATTTACCAAAATATGTATTTCGGTTGAATTGCCTTAGTTCCTATGTAGTGGGAATATTGCTAAAAATGAGGGTTTAACTGCAGAACGAACCTGCTTCGATAAGCTGAGTGAATAAGTATCAGGGTCGCCCCTTGAGAAAAATAACTTGCTTTATGTAGTAAAGTAATTCATAAAACAAAACGTAAGAAGGTTTCCAAAAATACATATGCGGCGGTAGTTGGCCTGTCATTTGTAGAATCTAGGTTTTACATTTGATAGATCGGCGGCCGCCGCTGAAATAATTCTAAAAAAAGGACATTTTTTGTTACTATTGTCTATCTACTTTTGAAGAATATTATGGAAGTAAAATTTATATATTGATTATTTTTAAAAAATATTATATAATTAATATATAAAAAGGAAGTGAGAAATATGAATTCAAAAGAGAACACATATTATGTAACTATTATTGAAACTCTTAAAAAAAGAGTTGAAGTAGAAGCAGCAAGCGAAGAAGATGCTGTTGCTAAAGTTGAAGCAGCATATGATAAGTGTGATGTCATCCTTGATGAGAATGATTTTACAGGGGTAAAATTTAAAGTTAAAAAAGTAATCGAAAGTGATGACACTGACGATACTGAAGAATAAAATTATATGCGGGCTGTGTCACGCATGTCAAGTTAAAGTTTTGCTGACGGAAAGACCACACCGTTTTGCGAGGTTTGGGCGTTAGAAACCCCGCTGCCGCTATGGTAAAAGAGATAGATGGTTGCTTAGCTATTGCTTATCCATTAACTGAAGGAATAGTAAAAACTATATAAACGGGATATATTCATTTGCGAACGGCTCGGGATGAGAGAATATATTCTAGGGGTTCGCTTGCGGGACCAGGTACGAACTAGAGAGCTGAATACCGCGTTATAAATTAGGAAAGTTCTAGTGCACATCACGGCACAGGTTCGCTGCAATTATGCAGACTATAAGGCTGACCGAGTCCGAGTTTATCGGAGAAAAGGCACGAGTAGAGAACGTGGCTCTACATTATAAAAATTTTTATTGCCTATTGCCCTAGTGGTAAAAAGGCGGAGTATCGGTGCGTATACGAAGATGGGAGTTGATAGCCCCAGCCTAGCTTCGGCTAAGGACAAAGTGGAAGGTTCATTACGAACTCAAAGTGGAATCCGAAAAAGAGCAAATAGAAGGACGTACATGCCTAAGAGATTAGGCTGCTATCTTTTTATGCCGCGATAGCCCAACGGTAAGGCAATTGATTTGTAATCAATAGATTCCGGGTTCAAATCCTGGTCGCGGCACCATATGCGGGTATAGTATAAGGGCTAGTATGTGAGCCTTCCAAGCTTAGGATGTCGGTTCGAATCCGACTACCCGCTCCAATAAGTAATAAATGGCACGGTATTCTAGTTAATAGCAAATTATTGTTAAGGAAAACTTCTAGACCGATGTTTATTGAGTTTGAAGTGTGTACTAAGTGGCAATCAAGTCATATGCAGGGAAACCGCATATCAAGATTTTAAAACGAAAGTGCAATTTTGGTAACGAGATGTAATCTTTGGAGAAATTCTACTTGACCTAAGACATAGGATTACTCAATGAACCGCCATTTTTTATATATATTTTACTTTTTTATAAAAATATTATATAATATTTATATAAGGAAGTGATGGATATGTCAAAGTTTAAATTTTTTGAAAAGAATAATTGTTTAACTGAATATGAGTGGGCTTTTGATAGTGATTTTTTACAAGAACTATTTAAAGAAAAATATAAACATAAATATTCATTAACAGGTAGTGGCATTTATAATTTAGTTTTGATAGATAATAAGATTTATGAAATTGATTTAAAAACTACAACTAAATTATTAGCGGATGATGGTAAAAAAGCATTTAGAGATGCTACGAAAGATGCCATAGTAGAAAAAATAGTTAATAAATTAAAAGAAAATAATATTAATTGCACCGTAAATAGTGGGAAATTTATAACTTTTAAACATTTTGACTATACATTTAAAATTGAAGTAGTAAAGAAAACTTCAATGCCTCAATAATTTGGCTCTATAGCTCAACTGGCTAGAGCGCTCGGTTCATACCCGAGAGGTTCTAGGTTCAAGTCCTAGTAGAGCCACCAATATAAATGGGGCATGGGACTGCTTGGAGTGGTCACCTGACCTGCAATCAGGAAAGCAGCAGGGTTCGAATCCCTGATGCTCCACCATATATTTTTAGGAAAAATTTTTGTTTGCATTGGGTAAAAGCAAATAAAATCATCTCCACAGTTTTCATATATATATGAAGAGGAGGAAAATAAAATGCTTACAAAAGAACAAATAAATAATAAAGTTTATAATAATTCATTGCAAACATGTGAATATATTAATGGATATCAAAATAGAAATTCTATAATTACAGTTAAATGCACTATTCATGATTATATTTTTACTACGAAATATGAAAATGTTGCACGAGATAATAGAGCTCATTATATTTGTCCTCTATGTCAACAATATAATAAAATAGATACAAAAGTAGAGGTTGAATGTGCTTATTGTCATAAAAAGTTTAAAAAACGACCTTCTGAATTGACAAATAGTAAGAGTGGATTATATTTTTGTTGTAGAGAACATAAAGATTTAGCTCAAAGAATAGATAGCGGAGATCAATTTAATAATATTAGACCTTCCCATTATGGTAGTAATAATAATTATAGAGGAATAGCATTTGCAAACAAAGAACATAAATGTGAATTATGTAATTGAAATGAAGATGAAAATATTTTAGAAGTTCATCATATTAATGAAAACCATAATGATAATAAAGTTGAAAATTTAATGATATTATGTCCAATTTGTCATAGAAAATTGACTTCTCATAAATATATTATAAAAAATAATAAACTTATTCATATTTAGAATAAGTATGGCATCAAAACACAAGCCTTCTCGCGGCGATGCTGATTTTGACTAATTGTGTTATTTTGAATATTATTGCGAAAGCAAAGAAAGTGAGACTTATGGAAAAACAAACACTTTTAAAGCAAGAACAGGAGGCATTCCTGAAATACCGCGATTATATGGTAGAAGGAAGAGATTTTCTTGCTTCATATTGGTTTAGAAAATTTAAAAAAATAACTAATATGAAAAGACTTGCAGCTGCTTTAACTAAAAGACAGTTAAAAGCGAATGGGATTACAAGGTTAAACACTATAAAGATTTAGCGGTAACCGCGGTTCGTCAAATGATTAACCGGCGGCCGCACGGCAGCATATATATGTGTAAGTCCAACCTCAAGATACGAGTTTCGCCTTGAGGGCTTTTACATTCGGGGTTAGCCAAACGGCAAGGCAACGGACTTTGAATCCGTCATTGGTAGTTCGAATCTACCACCCCGAGCCATTTTATATAAGCTCTATATTAAGTTTTTTTATTTTATTTTATTTTTTAGGAGGTTTTTTATGAGTTTATTAAATGATATTAATTTATTAGATTGGGCTATTGACCCATTTGATTGGGATAAGGGATTCTACAAGTTTAACAGAGAAGAGAAAGATATGCATCCTTATTCAATTAATAATAATAAAGATGGTTCTATGACTATTGTTCACAATGTTTTAGGACTTGATAAAAAAGATTTAAAAGTATCTGTTCAAGTAATTAATGGAAGACATTATATTTTAATTGAAGGTAAGACAAAAGATGAAATTACAGGAAAAACATATTCAATTAACTCAAAATTTTCTTGTGATGAACATAGTTGCGATTTAGATAGTATTAAATCAACTATGAAGAATGGTTTATTATATATCACTATTGCTTCTAAAAAGGCAGAAAAGCCTGAAACAAAAATGATAGAAATTATTTAGTTAAGCTCTTAATATAGAGCTTTTTATGTCGGGACATGGTCTAGTTTGGTCTAGGACGCCTGGTTTGGGACCAGGAGACTTCGGAGGTTCAAATCCTTCTGTCCCGACCATTTTTTATTGTCAATTTTAGCAAAAGTGTTTAATTTTTATAACCTTTTTTTAATATTATATAAAAGGAGGTTAGACTTATGGCTAAAGTAATGATGAGTAAGGAATTTATTGAGAAATTAAAATGATTAGTAAATGACGTACCAAATGTATATTATAGCGGTAAAAATTGAAGTAAATTAAATAGTAATGGTAAATGGCAATTTGATTGCGTTTTATCAGTTAAATCTATATTGTGGGGTTTCAAGGCAGATAAGAAATTATTAAGAGGTGGAACTGTATATAAAGCAAATGGTGTAGCAGATTTTACTTGTAATGGTGCATTAAATTATTGCACAGGCGTATCAACAAGTTTCAAGACTCTTATTCCTGGTGAATACTTATGTATGAAAGGAACAAAATACAATCATACTGGTATCTATATAGGAAATGGCAAGGTATTTGAAGATACAACTGGTTGGGGAACTAAAAAAGCTATTATTAGTGAAATTGATGATAAAGGAAATAGATATTACAAAGGTAAGAAAAATCTTAAATGGACTTATCATGGATTATTAAATTATATTGATTATAGTGATGAAGATGTTCCTGTAAACCAAGTAAAATTATTACAATCTCGTATGAATGAACAATGGGATTGCGGGCTTGCGGTTGATGGTTCCTTTGGACCAGCTACTACGAAAGCAGCTGCCGCACATCAATTATATTATCAAGTAAAAGCACCTATTATGGTTAAATGGTTACAAACAAGATTAATTGAATTAGGTTATTCAGTTGGTTCATCTGGAGTAGATGGATCATTTGGTCCTGCTACAAATAAAGCAGTTAAATTATTCCAAAAAAATAATCATTTAAGTGTAGATGGTTATGTAGGTCCATCAACATATAAGGCTTTAACAGAGTAAATTAAATAGACACTTAACCCTAAATAGGTTAGGTGTCTATTTTTTTTGATAAAAAATAAGGAGGTTTAAAATGTATAGCGTAAAATTATTCTATAACAAAGATGAAAGTTTATTAAAGGAAAGGACATTTACAGAATTGCAAAAAGCAGAAAAGTATTTTAATACCATGAAAAGTTTTGCAATGTCTAACAAAGATGCTGTTTATAGAGAGGTTAATGAAGAATTACATCAAGATGAAGTGTTATATAAACAAATTATTTTCTGTTTATATGATGGAGAAACTTTATTATTAAAATATTTTATTAACGCTTAATAGTAATTTTTGACTTTTTTATTAATTTATTATATAATAAATATATATAAAAAAGGAGAAAATATTATGAGATTATGGCACACAAAATTAATTAAAGCATTACCAAAACAACATTTGGTAGCACAATGGAGAGAAGTTTCCGCAATTGTTGGAGCTATACAAAAAAATGGAACTCCAAATCATGTATTAGTTAATTTTGTTTTAGATTATGATTATGATAATTTAATTTCTTATGCATATTATTTGAGAGAAGAAATGAAAAATAGGGGTATTAGAACAATGGATTCAGTATGGAATAAAATAGTTAGTTTAAAATCTAATTATACATTATTACCTCTTGAAGATGTGTATAAAGAAAAAATGAATGATTTATATTTAAAAATATGTTATTATAATTTATATGAAAAATATTTGTGTGGTATGTTTGATGACATTTCAGCTATTGACGCTGTGTGCAAAAATATATACTAGGGTTGGTGTAATGGTAGCACGTTAGTTTGTGGCACTGAAAGAAAGAGTTCAAATCTCTTACTCTAGTCCATTTTATATTTTCATAATATAATAACAGCAGGAGGATAAAATGACATTAGAGGAATTAAGAAGAATACCTACAGCAAAACTAATTGATTATATTGCTGAGTGTGAGAAAGCTGGTAATCAATACTGAGTTAATGTTTTCGCTTATGAACTAACAACAAGAGTCTATGTACCTAATAATGGTTATACAACTTTTGAAGAATTGTTAGAAAAATTTGGATATAAATTTGATGAAAAAGAAAATACAAAATAAGAATTATTAATTCTTATTCTAAATAGGTCCTTGGTGTAAAGGTAGCACACGAGTCTTCAAAACTCGGGTAGCGGGCTCCAAACCCGCGGGTGTGGGTTCGAATCCTACAGGGCCTGCCATATGATTATTTTACTCTTTCTGGTAAAATACTGGACAAAGTAAATAAAATTACTTATTATACTTTTTAAATATAGTATAAGGAGGATGTTATGAGAACAAGTAAAGTATATTTAGTATCAGATGAAGAGTTTAAAGATATAATAAAAAATGCAAATAGTTATTCAGATTGTATGAGGGCATTAAATTTAACAACTAGAGGGGGTTCTTCAACTGAAAGACTAAAACAGAGAATTCAAGAGCTTGGATGTTCAACAGAGCATTTTGGACAATTATCTAATGGCAAAAGTGCTAATGCAAGATATGATTTGGAAGAAATTCTTGTTGAAAATTCAACATATTTTAATATTACTCGATTAAAAGAAAGATTAATAAGAGAAGGTAAATTAGAATATAAATGTGAAACTTGTGGAAATACTGGTGAATGATTAGGACAAAAATTAACTTTACAATTAGACCATAAAAATGGAAAGCATAATGACCATAGATTAGAAAATTTAAGATTTTTATGTCCAAATTGTCATTCAATTACAGAAACTTATGCAGGTAAAAATAAAAACCAAGAATAGTTAAAACTATTCTTTAAATAGGGACTTGGTGTAATGGTCAGCATAGGGATCTCCAAAATCCTTGATAATCGTTCGACTCGATTAGTCCTTGCCAAAAAGAAAAATGCGGCGACAGCTGCTTAATAGATACATTGGACTAGATTCAGGGATTATTATACCTGGCGTCCGCATGTTTTTACTTTATTTTTTAAATAATTTATAATATAATATTTATAGAAAAAGGAGAGAGATAAGATGGCTAAAAGGAAAAAAGGTAAGTCAGGTAGTGGAGAAAGTCAATATTTAATTACGCAGTTAAATTTAGATAGAAAAGGAAAAACAAATAAGAAATTAAAAAGAAATCCTATGGCTCAAAAAAATTTAACACCTAGAGGAAGAGAGTTAAAAGAATTAGCTGCTGAATATGTTAAAGCTCATCCACCAGGTTCTGGAAAGAAGAAACAAGCAAAATTAAAACAAATAGAACAAAGGGTTGAAGATGCTTCTAAATAAGGAGGGATTGTTATGTTTATTATGACGAAAAAGAAAAAAGAAAAAATAATGAGAGAAGAATGTTATGATTTAAGTTTTTCTTTCATTGAATGGTTAAACAAAAGGTTAAAGATTTATAAAGAGGATGCGGAAAAGTATATTGATTTAGAATATCATAGAATTATGTATAAAGATGAAGAATATACTATGTTAGCATTACTTAATAAAATGATTGAATTATCTAATAAATTGATAGATGAAGATTATTATTATGATTTCGGACCAGAAGTTGATAATGATACTAACGAATTATTAGATATATTTAAAGTAATATTTCCTTACCTTTGGTGGTAAGGTTTTTATTTTGGGGAGTTAGCAAAGCGGCCAACTGCGGCAGACTGTAAATCTGTTCCTTCGGGTTCTGTGGTTCGAATCCACAACTCCCCACCAGTTGGCTCTTTAGCTCAGGTAGTAGAGCACGAGACTGAAAATCTCGGTGTCGATAGTGCAACTCTATCAGGAGCCACCATATATTTGGGAGTGTGGCGGAATAGGTAGACGCACAGGACTTAAACAATTTGAGCACTTAAATAGGAAACATTTAAGTGAATGATGGCTAATTCGACGGAAATCTTTATAAAAAGGTAGAGATAACGACGAGCTAAATTTTTGGGTAGACCTTTATAAAAAGGTAGACGAACTTTTCATATTTATATGAAAGGAGAAATAATATATGACATTACAAAAATATACTAAAGAGTGGCTTGAAGAATTATGTGCTAATAGTTATTCACTTGCCGAAGTTTTAAGAAAAGCAGGTCGAAAACAAGCAGGAGGAAATCAAGAAACTTTAAAAAAGAAAATTGCAGAGTTCAATATTGATACTTCTCATTTTACTGGAATGTTATGAAGTAAAGGAAAAACAAAAGAAACTGATGAAAGATTAGTAAAAAATAGTTTAAACAAGGAACAATATCAATTAGATGAAGTTTTTTGTGAAAATAGTCGTGTAACACAAAAAGTATTAAGAGGGTATGTTGAAAGACACAATATAATTGAATATAAATGCCAATTTTGTGGGTGTAATGGACATTGATTAAATACCGAAATATCGTTAGAAATTGACCATATTAATGGTAATAATAAGGACAATAGAATAGAAAATCTTAGATATTTATGTCCAAATTGTCATGCAACAACTGAAACTTATAGAGGAAAAAATAAGAAACCCAAAATAAATGTGTAGAGACTATATACCATCAATCTAAAGCGTAAGCTATGATTAAGACATAGTCCAGACTACAACGCGGATTTCCGCGGCTATAGCAATATAGAGTAGTATGAAAATCCTGTGAGGGTAACCTCGTGAGGATTCAAGTCCCTCCACTCCCACCAATGGAGAGTTGTGATAATTGGTAGTCGGGCGGTCTTGAAAACCGTTGGTCGTTAATTCGGCTTCAGGGTTCGAGTCCCTGACTCTCCGCCATGCGGGATTAGCTCAGCTGGTTAGAGCACCGATCTGATACGTCGGGGGTCCTAGGTTCAAATCCTAGATCCCGCACCATATATCTCTATAGTCTAATGGATAAAACGTGTGGCCACGGACCACAAGTTCTGGGTTCGAATCCTAGTAGGGATACCATATGCACCCGTAGCCAAGTTGGATAAGGCAATGGACTGCAACTCCATGAGCACAGGTTCAAATCCTGTTGGGTGCTCCATATGCACAGTTGGGTGAGATGGCTGAAACCAACAGATTGCTAATCTGTCGATCGGTTCGCCGGTCCGCTAGTTCGAATCTAGCACTGTGCGCCATGCGGGAATGGCGTAATGGTAGCCGCGCCAGTCTTAGAAACTGGTGAGTCTAGCTCGTGCAGGTTCAAGTCCTGCTTCCCGCACCAAATAAATGCTCCCTTCGTTCAACGGATAGGACAGAGACCTTCTAAGTCTCTAATGTAAGTTCGATTCTTACAGGGAGTACCATTTTATATTTATTGATTATTTTAAAAAAATATAATATAATATATATGTAAATTGAAAAAGGAATTAGTGGTGTAAGATGATACAGAACCTAGGCGGGCCCAAAATCTAACAGAGCCTATGGGATGAAAGTCTGCTAATCCATTATAGTTGATTTGCAATATATGCTATAATGCCCAGCACTGCGTACGTGGAGTACGAAAGTTTAGGTGGGAGTCCTAACTAATTGTAATTTAAAAGTTTAGGGTTTATCGGAACTTTTCTTTTCAAAAAAAGGTACGAATATATGGCGGCTTCGACAAGCGGTTAAGTCACTACCCTTTCACGGTAGTATCACGGGTTCGAATCCCGTAGCCGCTACCATTATTATTAAACCCTGTTTTATTTTTAGGAGTAAAAAATATGAATGAAAAAAACAATGATTATCTGCCCTCGTTAGAGAGGGTGATGAGGAAAGTGATTGTTTGGTTCATTATTGTTATAACTTTTGTTCCTTTTATTTTAACTTCTTGTTTTGCTTCAAATGTATCAGCAAAAGAGAAACAGTTAGATTTTATTAATGAAATAATTAATAATCATATTCAAGAAATAAAAGATAAAGGTTATGAGGAAGTAGATTATAAAATATCTCCTCTTGCTCAACAAGATGGGTATAATATAATTCCTAACAGTTTTGAAACAGACATAGACAAATTGGTTTTAAAGGAGTATGTTTTTTCCGTAAAATATTTTGTTCTTTCAAATAAAAAAAATACAATTTATTTTAAAACTGAAAAAGAAAGTAAAGATTTTATTAAAAAGATAACAAAATATCAAAAAAATGATTATGTGGAAAAAATAATGTGAAAGCAAATTGGGATTGAAACGGAAGAAAAGAAAGTAAATGATATTGTTGAAAAAGCAAAACAAAACTATTTAGCATTACAAAAGAAAAAACAACAAGCACAAAAGAAGAAAAAGAAAACAAATAAAGTTATATATACATCAGGAAGTATAGATACTTCTAATGCAATAGTTAAGTATGCAATTCAATTTAATGGTAATCCATATGTATCTGGTGGAACTAGTTTAACTAGGGGCACAGATTGCAGTGGTTTTACACAAAGTATCTATAAGCATTTTGGAGTTAAATTGCCAAGAACCCCATCTGCTCAAGCTAAAGTTGGTAAAAAGGTTAGTTTTAGTGAACTTAAACCGGGAGATTTAGTATTTTACAGTGGTAATGGTGGCAGAAGTGTTACTCACGTTGCTCTATATATAGGCGGCGGTAAGATAATACACGCAAGAACTCCAAAAAAAGGAATAGGTATCACTACGGTCAACATTATGATTAAAATGGGAGCTCGTAGGGTTATCTAAAAATAAAATAAATAAAACAGGTGATTGGAACATATATTGTGTTCCAATTATATGGTGCGTTGGTCCAGTTGGTCTAAGATGCTGCACTGTCACTGCAGAGGTCACGGGTCCGAATCCCGTACGCACCGCCATTTTGTTAATAATTAAGTGTGGCGAAATAGGTAGCCGCTAAAAGAAGAAGATGCAGGAGTCCGTTAGCTTCAAAGGGTCTAATGGCTGGTGTTGCGTTATGGATATAACATTACAATATGATTATTTATAATAATGTTTGGTCGTGCATTCATTCATTATAAATATGAGTAGAGTTGTGGTTCAGACAGTCCAACGAAAAACTAGACAACGAGGCGTCCACGAAACGCCTACAATGTTTTGACTTCATGTAAGGTGCAAATCCTTACCACTTAATTTTTATATATGCGGGATTAGCTCAGTTGGTTAGAGCGCTAGTCCTACAAACTAGAGGTCCTAGGTTCGAGCCCTAGATTCCGCACCATTTTTAAGAAAGGAATTATATATGAAAAAACCTTATTATGAATTAGAAATATATGCAGAGCGTAAATACATATTAAATAAATACAGTAAACATTATATTAAAGCATTATATTGGTTTTTAAAATATAAATATTATAGTAAAATGCCTCAGTAGCTCAGTTGGTTAGAGCACTTGACTGTTAATCAAGGGGTCCTAGGTTCAAGTCCTAGTTGAGGCGCCATATGGGGATGTTTCTGGTTTCGACAGGAGCAAGCGAACCATCACAATACAAGTCGTAGTTATGCGTTAAATAGCACATAAAAATTAAATGGAAACATTTTATCAAAAATTACTAATAAAGTTAAATCTTTATTCGCATCTAATTGCGTAGCCTTTGCGTAAGACTAAGTAGCTTTTATATGAAGTATCAGTAGCGGACAGAGAAAAATATAATCGTATTAACTAACAAAGACCGCCATTAAGGTGTCAGCTATCTATGCCAGCCGCACTTAATGTCAACTTTTAGCATAGACTTGCTCTTGAGATTTGCATATGGTAAAGAGTATAGATAGAACGGTATGCACAAAACTTGTAAGTTAAGAATGAGATTTGTGATTAGTAGTTGTTTTTGGACGCGGGTTCGAACCCCGCCATCTCCACCAATGGGTTGTTAGCTCAGTAGGTAGAGCAACAGATTTTTAATCTGTGGGTCCAGAGTTCAAATCTCTGACAACCCACCATTTTAATTTATTTGATTATTTATAAAAAATAATGTATAATATAATTACAATTAAAAAGAAGGGATTGATAATTATGATATACATATGTCCAACTTGTAATAAAGAATATGATAATGAAGAAGAAATGTCTAAACATTTTTTAAAATGTTGGAAAGATAATAACCCTCATCATAAATCTCAACCCGCACCTCGTAGTGAGGATATAAATGTAAGAGAAATAAATAATGATATGAGAGATTTTTTTATTTCTTTAGAGGGAGGGATTAATGATGAACGAAACAATGATTAAAACGCATTTAATTATTAAAGACATACATGAAGAGTATTATATGAATTGGTGCGGTAATATTAAGGATACAAAACCTCGTATAGTAAACGGAAAGCCAGTATTTATTGTTCGTAGTAAAATGGGTGCTGCTGAAGTGAATACAACTAGTATGAAACATTTAGAAGAAGTTGCTAAAAGAATGACAGCACCAAGGGGCAGGTCTGCTTTTACTGAGGATACTGCAAAAATATATATTAAACAAATAGATGGTAGTAAAACATTATTAGGAATATTGACTCATAATAGAATTAAGCAATTTGCTCCTATGTATGATAAAGTCTATTGTAAATAATGCGGACGCCAGGTCTATGGCTCCGAGGAACGCGGTCTGCCGCACATCTATTTGATAAAATTAAAAAAATATTATATAATATTAATGTAATAAAAGTTAAGAAGTATTTTTCCCTTGAAAAAACTAAAAATTTTTATTACAATGGTATTACCAAAATCAATTGGTAATACAAGGGTTTTGGTTAGTGTTTTATAACACCATACGGGTGGCTGACCCTATATGAAACAGTGGCTTAGCAGGGTCACTTTCTGCTAGTAACGGTTACGAAACTGCATAATGACACTCGAGTTATGTTTATAAATATTGTTATTATGCAAAAAATTATTTAATAATTATTATCTCATTAAGGTTTTACGGTGCGATTGTCCTGAATCAAATCGCCCACGATATGTTTCTGTCGTTTAATAGTAAGACATGCCGGATAGAAGCCGTTATATGTTGGTGCAATTCCAACCAGGAAACACCCCTAAAAGCGAAGTTGTGATGCTTTAAAAATAATAACAATTTCATATTTTCATTTCTTCCAAAGAGAATATATTAAAGTTAGAGGGAATTGTTTAAAGTTCCCTTTAATCTGCAATGAAAGGGAAAAGTATGGAAACAATTAAATTAAAAGATAAAAAATTAAAATTAAAATTTCCAAGTAAAAAAACATTATGCTTGTTTTTAATGCCAGGTATTGTTTTAATATTAGTTGTTTTATTTAAACTTTTGTTCCAATGCGGATATCAATATTATGAAATCCAAGAAAATCAAGAAAGAATTCCTATTGGTTTTTCTACAAATAAAAACTTAATAGATGAGGTTCTGTATGAATATACAACTGAAATAAGAGATAAAGGGTATACAATAGCAGACTTCAATTTAAAAAAGTGTTATTCTAAACGATTTATAATTAAATTAAAGAGTAATAACAACGACAAAGGAATAAAAGAAATAATTAAGCGGGGTACTCTTATCTTAGTAGACGCTAAAAGTTTTACAGTTAATAATGATATTATTTATGTAGGACTGGATCAGGCGGATGATATATACAAAAAATTTGAAAAACTTAAACCAAAAGTTGATAATGTATATGTTGATATTTTAAAGATATGGAGTAATGAAGAAATTAACAACTACTTAAAAAAATAGTTGAAAGTTTTAAAAATTTTTTATATAATAAATATGTAATTAATGATTACGAAATGTTCTTTGATAAAGAAAATAATTTTGAACCATATGAAAAACTTGGAGAGACTTCCAAGGATGGACACAAGAGCCTTATCTTCATATATTAGAGTGGGAACTTTAATAGGACGGAGATGCGGTATGAGGTAACGATTGCCGCCAGATGTGCTAATAACACAAAAACAAGGTTTGTGGTGGGAATAATTATATTTAGAATAAGGTATACTATCCTATTGTTGATAATCTTGACAGCCCTGTGGGTGTGTAGAGTAGGGAACTGGTAGCTGTGGTGGCTATAGGTTGAAACCCTATCAAGACCAATAAATCATTGTGTAGTTGAGGCGTGGTAACACGATATAAAATGGGATAGTAGTGCGAGTAGCGGAAATCTACACTTTACTAGAATGATGGTTCTGTCGTGCTATTGCAGAAAAAGAGATAAATAGTATTTTGGGAAAATTGCCTAGTGCCCGTGAAAGTAGCAGGTATTGACCCTGTTTGGTTTGGGAGAGGTTCGCCTCTCGGATAAAGAAGATTGTAAGGTAGCTCCTTATATGAGGCTCTTTATTCGCCAATGACCGAAGTTGACTTATATTATTCTTAATGTGAGGAACATCAAAATTACTTTTTTTGTCAAGGAACATTTCAATCAATTAATTATACAATTACTAGAAAAAGGTTCTATAGGAATTATAGATTAAATGTGTATTCGTTTCGTGCAGCCTCTAGTATATTATTGGGGAGACTGCGGTGGTGATGTTCCAACCCCATAAAAAAAAGCAACATGAAACCAGCCTTTTGGTCAGGTGCATAATAGACCTTTCTATATCGCGGAGTAGAGAAGCGGTCATCTCACTAGCCTCATAAGCTGGGGATCGGTAGTTCGAATCTACCCTCTCGCAACCATTGTTTTAACAAAATTGCGTTTTAGCAAAGATTAAACATATTGTTGAATATCTTATGTAAAGCCTAATAATAGTGTTATAATGTTATTTAATATATTTTATCAAGTTGAGGTTATAAGATATTCAACAATATGTTTAATAAAAATTTGCTAAAACAAAAATTTTTCGTTATAATATATGTGTAAGTAAGGTTAAGAAGTTTTCTTCTAAATCTACTTACGTTCAATCCCTTTCCAGGCGGCTTCGGCCGTCTTTTTTATTTTGGGTTGATTTTTTAATAAAAATATTATATAATATATATAGATATGAAAGAAAAGGTGATATATATGAATAGGGTTTTTGTTACAGGCGATTGTCATGGTAGTGTAATTAAACTAATTGATTTTATTCAAAAATATAATTTAAAAGATGATGGTATTATAGTTTTGGGTGATATGGGATTATTTTGGCGAGATGACCAAGAAGATGCTAAATTTAATATAGATTTATATGAAAAGAATTGTAATGGGGTGCATTTATATTGGTTAGATGGCAACCATGAAAATTTTGATATAATTAATAGTTGGAATTGTGATAGGCGTCAAATGTTTAACAACTCAGAACATATTCATTACTGCCCTCGTGGATTTTCAGGCTTTATAGGAAATAAAAGTGTATTATTTATAGGCGGTGCAGATAGTGTAGATAAAGCTATTAGAAAAATAAGACATTTAGGTTGGTGGGAAGCAGAAGTTATCACTGACAAAAATGTAGAAGAAGTTCCATATGGGGCATACTATGATTATGTATTTAGTCATTGTTGTCCATATTCAGAGGTTCAACACGCTAAGCATTGGTTATTTACTTTAAGTAATATAACTGAAAGTAATGCAATTCATTTAAGTGAAAAACAATTAGATAAAGTTAAAGAAAAAATAGATTTTGGACATTGGTATTTTGGACACTATCATGTTGAAAAACAAATTAGTGATAAGTTTACTTGTTTATTTAATGATTTTATAGAATTGGAGTAATATAATGGAAACAAAACAAGATAAAGACCCATATATTTGAAATAAATATATTAGAATATTAACACAACAAGGAACATATGAAGAAGAGGAAGAAGAAGATATTGATATTGTAAGATATAATAAAGAAAAGGTCAAGGTGAAGAAACTTGGAATTATGGATCCGCACTCAAGATAAAAAGAGTTTGTTAAAAGTTAATAATATATGAATTGATACTACTGGTATGACAGACCAAGGTTATGTTTCTATTATGGCAAATGCAGATTTTAGTTTTGAACTTGGAAATTATGAAACAAAAGAAAGAGCTATTCAAATATTAAATGAAATACAAAAACGAATGTTTGATTGAATTTCTTGTAATCATCATGATAGATTTTATTCAATATTATATGAAATGCCTTATGAATAGGAAAGAGAAAGGAAAAAGGAAAAATGGGAGAATTTTTTAATTACAGAGCAAAAAAACAAGTACAAGAACGTGGCAATTTTGGAATAGTAGAAACAAAAGAGGTTAATGGTTGAAATATTACAAAAATAGTTATTCATAGCATCGTAACATTGTTTCTAATAATAACAATATTTAGTAGTTTTAAAACAATAAAAAGTGGCGAAGTTGGATTAAAAGTTAGATTTGGAAAAATAGTTGATAGTAGTTTAAAAGAAGGATTTAATTTAAAAATACCTTATATTGAAAGAATTGTTAAAGTCAATATTAAAGTTCAAAAAGTTGAAACCTCAGTTAGTGGAGCAAGTAAAGATTTGCAAGACATTAATGCGGTTATTGCTGTTAACTATCATGTTTCAAGTGATGCAGCAAGTACTTTGTATAAAAAGGTTGGAAATGAATATGAAGATATAATTCTTAATCCAGCAATTCAAGAAAGTATTAAATCAGTATTATCACAATTTACCGCAGAAGAGGCAATTACATCTAGGGCGGAAGTGTCTCAAAAGGCACTAATAGTATTACAAAATAAAATGAAAGATTATGGAATTATTGTTGATGATTTTAATATTATCAATTTAGCATTTAGTGCAGAATATTCTAGAGCTATTGAAGAAAAACAAGTGGCTGAGCAACAAGTACAAACTGCTAAACAACAATTAGAAAAATCTAAAATTGAAAGTGAAAGAAAAATTGTTGAGGCTCAAGCTGAGGCAAAGGCTAATGAATTAAAAAAGAAAACATTAACTAAAGAAATTATAATGCAAGAATTTATTGAAAAATGGAACGGAGAATTACCAAAGGTATCTGGCGGCAATAGTTATTTTGATATGTCAAGCATTATGGGAAAATAAAATAAATGCGGCGGTCGGTCAAGGAATTATTAGAGCTTAGGTTCAATAATCCGAGAACCGGTTGCCGCAATTTTTATTTGATTTTTTAATTAATTTATAATATAATATTTATATAATTAAGAAAGGAGTGAAATAATATGTTAGAGAAAATATTTATATTATTAACATTCCTATTACTTATTGCTTTTGACTATTTCCTCGTTTATTTAATTTACGCCATGTTTGGTTGGGCATTTAGTATATGGGGTGTGGTTATATTATTTATAGTGCAATTATTGTTATTATTAACAATGAAGGGTGGCTCTCATTATGATGATTTTATGTAAAAAGGAGGGATTGATATGATTAATCCAAAAACAAAAGAAAGAGAATTAGCATATGTAGTGCAAATTGATGATATACAACCAATTGAGGGTTCAGATAATTGTGAATGTGCTGTTGTTGGCGGCTGGCATATAATGGTTAGAAAAAATACCTATATTCCAGGCAGTATTGCAGTATATTTTGAAATTGATAGTAAATTACCTGAAACAGCAGAGTGGGCACAGTTTCTAGCTCCAAAACATTATAAAGTAAAAACTCAAAAATATACATTTGGAGGCAAAGGAAATTTTATATCTCAAGGTTTGCTTATTTCATTTGAGGATTTAGGTTGGGAAATGGATGAACACGAACTTGGCGATTTTGTTACAAAAGAGCTAGGAGTTGTTTATTCAGTTGCAGATGATAATAAA
>Ga0265301_10002742_pt1 | contig 19784 bp, 18 predicted proteins | sample AusTroGonzalo_MG_2_FD_193488 | JGI IMG/M metagenome (GOLD analysis project Ga0265301, IMG submission 193488) | Bovine rumen microbial communities from tropical cattle in Woodstock, Queensland, Australia - Gonzalo_04 | ecosystem: Host-associated > Mammals > Digestive system > Stomach > Rumen ... | reverse complement strand
ATCACCGGCGACCGCGAGATCAATTTGGACGAACGCGGAACCATCGACAAGGACGGCAAGCACAACATGTTCGGCAACGACGGTACGAAGAAGGACACCGGCGACGTGGCGAAGATCGACCTGAACACGCCGGCAAAGCTGACCTTCACGATCGATTCCACCGCGGCCGGAACATTCTATGTGTACGAGGACGGCTTCGACAAGAAAGGCAAGCGCACCCAGATCACGGTCGCCAAGGTCACGGTCAAGAAAGACCAGACCGCGACGCTGAAGGACGTCTGCCTGACCGCCACCGGCAAATATTACGTGGCGATGACCGCGAAGAACGTCAAAAAAGCCGGAACCGAGGGCCTTTACAACGTGAACGTCACCACAGACAAGTTCTTCGTGGATGCCGACGACAACGACAACGACACGCCGAAGGATTACTTCCTGGCATTGCTCGACCGCGACGTGAAGTCCATCGTCATGGACGGCGGCCCGATGTTCGGCAGCACGGAGTGCACAAACTTCGTCGGGCTCGGCGACAGCGCCGACTATCTCAAGATGGACCTCTATTCGAACGCACTCCTGAGCTTCAGAGTCACGGGCGAAGGCGACGGCAAGGCGAAGTTCACGGTCTGGAAACGGGCCATCGGGACGACCGGCAAACTCTCGGAGGTCACGAGCTCGACGCTGAACGCGAAGAACGGCTACAAGGCCACGACGAAGGCGCAGTTCCTCGACACAAGCAAGTACGAGTACTTCTTCTCAATGGAATGCACCGACGCGGCGAAGGGCAAAGGCGTCTACTACAATGTTGCGGTCACGGACGACTCCGTGTTCTTCGACAGCTCCGACAACGGAAAGAATGATGTCCTGTATGACAAGAAGGGCAAGGCGTTCTACGCCGAGGATGAAGATCACCACTTCGAAACCACGACGATCAACGGCGCCGGAATCGCCGTCAAGCTGGACAGCGACCCGGTCGAAGCCTACGGCTACGAAAACTTCGTTGGATTCGACGATGCCGCGGACTATGCGAAGATCAGACTGATGATCTCCGGAAACCTGAGCTTCGACCTGAAGGCCACCGGCGACGCCACGTTCGTGGTTTACAGGAAGGGCCAGGACAAGAAGGGCAACGACACACTGGAAGCCATCCAGACGACCAAACTTACGGTCGCGAAGGACAAGGACATCGTCGAGACGGCCACGGATACGATCACCGGGCTCATTGCCGGGGAATACTACGTTTCCATGACCGCGAAGAACACGAAGGCCAACGCCAAGGGCTGCACGTTCTACAATGTCATGGCCAACCTGACCCCCTCGGTTGCCGATGCGCTCGCCATGCCGGAGGCCGACACCCTCGGCATTTCGGATGCTCTGAGTTTCAGCGGGTACGATGCGGATGCCCTCGCCGACGCCTCCGCGTCTGCTCTCGCCGATCTGGACGACAAGTCCGGGTGGCAGAGCTTGCTCGCATAAGCTGAAACACAACGAACAAAACGAAACTCTCGGCCCTCGGAATCAATCGCGGTTCCGGGGGCGATCTTTATGCATTAGAAATAGACAGATGTTATGTTGATATCAGAACAACCAAAAATCCGATTTGATTGGATAAATCACAAAAAAATGGCATGATTTCCGTTTTTATTCGGTTGGGTTTAATACCCCGACCCTTGGGTCGGCTTTAAAAAAGATTCGATGTGTGCTATATTATAGGCATGAGCGAACATGTCTACAAACATCATAACAAAACATTGCTTCTGTATCATCTCGTATTTCCCGCGAAGTACAGACGAGAGGTGTTCAGCGAGAGCGTATCTTCGACACTGAGGGAAGTATGCATCGGGATATCTATGCGGTATGAAATCCGTTTTGTGGAGGTTGGAATGGATGAGGACCATGTGCATTTTCTCGTACAAAGCGTGCCAACAATGTCTGTGAGCAAGATTGTGACCATAATCAAAAGTATTACCGCTCGTGAAATCTTTTCCCGACACAAAGAAGTGAAAAAGTTTCTTTGGGGCGGAAACCTTTGGACAAGCGGCTTCTACGCGAACACGGTGAGCGAATACGCAAACGCGGATGGAATCAAGCAATACATTGCGAACCAAGGGGCGTATAAGAAAATCCTTGAACAACAACTTGACTTTGACTTTTGACATGGTAGTTCCATTAGATACCCCGCTGCTTGCGGCGGGGTAGTTCATTCACCCAATCGAGCCCTTTTTGGAAATATACTATAATGGAGGGTAGAGACATGGCAGGGGGCAATGGAGGTGAGGTGAATAACCACACAATGAAAAATAAGCTCAAAAAACTTTGTTACCCATTTATCCAGAACAAACTATGCCAGTTCTTAAGTGTGAACGCACATCGTGAAAAATGGGGCAGTTGTGGGGCATTTTCGCCTTTTCGTGGGGCAAAAATGGGGCAGATTTCCAAGTGTCAAAGTGCTGTCGCCGGACAGCGAGTCAATCAACATGATCTTCTCTTTGAACCACCCGACAAAATACTATATCACGGATAATCCCCATTTCAAGGGCTGAAACCGATATATTCGTGTCAAACACGGAATATTGACGTCATTTCCCCTTTTTCGTTCTTTTTTTCAGCTCGGAGTTGCCGCCGAGTGATTATTTCTTTACCAGGTTGCAGGAGCAACTTCAAAAATGACTTCGCCCGGCCCCTTGTCGGAGCCGAGCGAATCAAAAACTCATTCCGTTCTTTTGATCTTGGAGTCTTTCTCTTCTCTTTTGTCGTGACAGGATTAGTTCAACGATTGATGAACGGATTCGGAATCTCCTGCTGGAAGAAGGGGTCATTGGGGTCAATAAGTCTCACCCCGTCGATTCCCCTTCTGTTTTCCGGTGGAATCGGAGTCGCGGGCCTTCCGCCCCAAAGGTCATCCTCCGGAGGAGGAGGTGCACTGATCATGTCATCTGGTGAACCGGCATACTGCACCATGACACCGGAGTCTCCGGGCACTTCGTCAGGACGGTAAGGCGTGGCTTGTTTCCCCCTTCCATTGGGATTGATCGCGCCCACGATGCCGTTGCGCCGGTCTGCGATTTCACCCGCCGTCAGGCCCGGTTTGGGAGCCTCGTCATATTCGACAGTCTTGGTGAACTCCTCTCGGTTCTCATTGCGAACTGTACGGGCTTCCACGTGTCTGGCATGGCGCTCCTGAGCCGTGGTTTTGTCGGCGGAGGATTCGGTCGCGGTGGAGTCGCCGGATGTTGCGGGTTCCTGCGGTGGTGCGAACTGAACAAGGATGAAAAGGGCCAGCGGCAGAATCGTGAGAAACAGAACGACGAGAAAAACGATTTTCAATGTGGATTTATTCATAAAACGGACTCCAGTCTGCGTAGTCCCGCATTTGCGGGGATTGGTGAACTCTGTTTTATAATTAGACGCTTGACAGGCATGAAATCTTAGCAAGAAATCTCATTTTTCTGCATTCACCGCCTATATAGTATCTTTCCGAAATGTATCCGAATGGGTGAAGGATTCTCTTTTTTTTTCGACATCAAAGCCAGAAGTTGAAAAAAAGGTATTTTGGATGTGTCTCATTTTGACTGTCCAAAATACCCCTACGCGTATTACTGCCTCATCCGGTCAATGACAGCGTCCGTCCGAGCGTTTCGGACAGTTCGTCTGCGGATGTCCGGTCCCCATGCAAAGGTAGCAAATCTCATTCTCCAGAGGAGCGCCTGCAAAGAAGGCGTCCAGATTGGCAAGAGTTGTGGTGGCGATGTTGGCCAGAGCCTCGCGGGTCAGGAACGCCTGATGCGAGGTGACAATGACATTCGGCATGGATACCAGAAGCGACAGCGTACGGTTCTGCCGGGTCACCTCAGAGCGGTCTTCATAAAACCATTCGCTTTCCTCTTCGTAGACATCCAGTCCCGCCGCGCCGACCCGCCCGTCCCTGAGAGCGGAAAGCAGAGCTTCACTGTCCACCAATGCTCCGCGCGAGGTATTGATGAGCACGACGCCCGGCTTGACCTTGGAGAACGTCTCCTCGTTGAACAGATGTTTTGTTTCCGGCATGAGCGGGCAATGCAGAGATATGATATCCGATTCTGTGAGCAGAGTATCAATCGGAACGAACTCAATACCGTCCTGCGGCTTCGGAAAGGCGTCATATGCGAGGACACGCATGCCGAAGCCGAGGCAGATCCCCGCGAAAATACGGCCGATCTTGCCCATCCCGACCACGCCGACAGTTTTTCCGTGAAGGTCGAAGCCCGTAAGGCCCACAAGCGAGAAGTTGAAGTCGCGGGTTCTCGCGGCGGCCTTGTGGATGTGCCGGTTCAGCGTCAGAAGCAACGCGGCGGCATGTTCCGCAACGGCGTACGGCGAGTAGGCTGGAACGCGGACAACCGTCAGCCCAGCCTCGAAGGCAGCCTTGAAGTCGACGTTGTTGTAGCCCGCGCACCGTAGCGCCAGCACCTTGATCCCCTCCGAAACAAGTCCCTCTACGACCGCACGGTCGATCTCCGCATTCACGAACGCGCATGCCGCGTCACATCCTTTTGCAAGGGGCAACGCCGCAGCAGTCAGCCGTGTCTCGAAATACCGGATGTCGTAACGTCCGTTGTTGAGCCGATCAAAGGATTCCCTGTCGTAGGGTTTCGTGTCAAAGAATGCAATTCTCTTCATGATGTGTGTTCCTCCGATTATTCCAAAGTAAGAAGCAAGGCCATTTTGAACCGTTTTTCCGCCTTGACCCAGTGCGCACCGCCTTTGGCGAAGGCAAAGTTCTCTCCGGCATGGATGGTATGTTCCTTCCCCTCATACCCAATGATCGCCTCGCCGTCCAATGCAAAAATCAATGCCTCTCCCGGCGCAGCATGTTCGGAAAGCCCTGTTCCCGCATCAAAACTCATCACAACGAATTTCATTTTGTCATTGTGAGTTACGTCCATGTTGATGATTTTTCCCTCCCGATACGGCAGAAGCGCTGCAAGATTGAAGGGTATTCCCGGTTTGATTGCCTGGTTCATGATGTCTGCTCTCTTTATGGTTATTTCGGTATATATTGCGCCGTCTTTTGTTCGCATTCCGACCGGAACGCCTGGAGACGTGATCAAACATTCCTGTTTGCCAATCCGCCAGACCTGTCCGTTGCCAGTGTAAACCTCAAGCGTTCCCCGGACAACGATCAGGAATTTATAGCAGGTATAGATTTCCGCACTGATGTCAGTCTGTTCAGCCAGAGAGAAGTATGTGACAATGTTACCATCCGCTGATGCAACCTCCTTTGACACGGTGCATCCGGGAATGAGTTCATTCTCCTCCGCTATCGAAAAGACCTGACCAATTTTCTCGTTCATTTTAGCCTTTCCCATGAGGTTTGTTCTCATGTGTCGCTACTCCGGCATCCTTCCGTTCAATTTTGAGGCGAACCGTCAATGCCGATGACTTTCACCGTGAGGGGGATGTTCTTTCCTGCAAGCTCAAGCGCTTTCTGCACGACTGCGGTAGTTCCTCCGCAGCAGGGGACCTCCATGCGGGCAACTGTGACGGATTTGATTTCGTGGCGGCTGAATATCTGCGTGAGCTTCTCGACGTAGAGATCGATATCCTGATCGAGTTTCGGACAGAAGATGATCAGGACGCGCCCGTTCAGCAGGTCGCGGTGGAACATGCCGCTGGCATGCGCTACGCAGTCCGCCGACACCAACAGATCCGCGCCATCGAAATACTCCGCTCCCGGATTGACGAGGTTGAGCTGAATCGGCCACTGGCGCAGAGCGGATGCGCCGCCTGCGACGGCTTCCGGTTTCGGGGCGGCAGCGAATCTCTTCATGGCAAGCCCAGGACAACCCGCATGGGGAAGATCCGGCACGGGGATGCCGTGCTCTTTCAGATAATCGACCGCGATGTCGAACAATTTGAATTCACCGTGGGATTTGAGGTGTTTCAAGTGCGCGGCAATAGTGTTCGCACCCTGCTTTACGATGGTTTCCATTACACGCGTTTCGTCGTAAGGCTCAGCCTCGCGCTCCACTACATGGATGGCTCCTGTTGGACATTCGCCGATACACGCGCCAAGCCCGTCGCAAAAGAGGTCGCTTACGAGGCGGACTTTTCCGTCGATGAGCTGAAGCGCGCCTTCCGGACAGTTCGGAATGCATTTGCCGCAGCCGTTGCATTTCGTTTCGTCAATCTCGATGATCTTGCGTTTCATGTTCAGTATTCCTTTCGTGGCACAGGTTCAATTCCGGTTCGTGGGTGTTGGATAGAGGGCGCTTGTTACTTTTTTCTGCGCGGTGGCTTCAAAACTGTTCGCAAAGCATCCAATAGTTTCTGTCGTTCCAGTCGCAAATCGAATCCTCCGCCGGACATGCCCCATTGCTTGATGAGAAGTCGAATCGGGCCTATCACCATCCGGAAAAGCGTATCGGGCGGGATGTCCGGAGAAATCTCTCCTGCTTCCCTCGCCTCAGAGAAGTACCGGAGCATGATTTCGCGATGGCGTTTCATCATGCCATACAATAGCTTCTCGACCTCGGGTTCGCCTTGAAACACTTCCTCGGCGAAGAGTACGCGCGCCAGATCGGGGGATGCCAGCACCAGTTCGGTGCGCCGCACAAGCGCGGCTTCCACCGCCGCCCAGCCATGCAAATCCTCTCCGATGGAATCGACTTCTCCTTCAAAGCGCGATACCAAAGCCTGGATGATCTCCATTTTGTCGTGGAAATGATAGTACAATGCCGCATCGGTTACGTTCAATCTCCGGCTCAGATGCCGGATGGTCAGATTGCCCATGCCGTTTTCCGCGATCAAATGCAAAGCGGCATCCACGATTTCATTTTGCCGTTTGGTCAGTTTTTTCTCCATCCGCTTCTCCATTATGACTGTCAATACTTAGTGAACGCTTATTTAATATATCCCCCATTTTATTCCTTGTCAAGGGTCCAGATTAAAAAAAAGAAAAAAAACGAATATGAATCACACACCAAGGACTTTTTTTGAAAAAAAACTAACAGAAAACTAACAAAGTATTAACCATGATCTTACAAAGCCAACCTATATTAACTGTGCAAATCAACCAATAAGGCATGATCCGGACTCCAGTATCCGCCTTCGCAGAGCCCGGCATCTTCAGTACCATCGAAGACAACGCATCACGAAAGTCAAAGCCATGCCGAAGCTTTCAGTCATTATTCCGATTCGCAATGAAAAGCCGGCCCTGAGACGGTGCATCGACTCCATCCTGTCCCAGTCATTCAAAGATCTCGAAATCATCTGCGTCGATGATGGTTCCGACGATGGTTCCGATGCCATCCTGCAGGACTATGTCAACCGCGATCCCCGCGTCCATGCCACAGCGTTTCAGCGCCATCTTGGCACGGTCATTGCACGTAAAATGGCACTCTTGGACGCACAAGGTGAGTATGTCATGTTCGTCGATGCCGACGACTGGCTTCTGCCGGGTGCCTGCGAAACAGCGGTCGGTCTGATAAAAGAGTCCCAAGCTGATATCGTGCAGTTTTCGGTTGATTTTGAGGCGGAACAGAAGGATGCGGCATCCCTTGATATGTATACTCGCATCTTCAGAGCATACGAAATGGAATCCCACGGCACGAACATCCTGTACGACTGCTTCGTGTATCACAGGTTCATGCACACTCTGTGGAACAAGATCTACCGTGCGGAAATCTGCAAGGAAGCGATTTGTGCGATGCCCGACATCCAGCTTCATCACTACACGGATCTATACCTCTCTTTCTTCCTTCTGTATTTTGCTGATTCCTTCCGGAGTGTGATCACAAAACCGTGTTACCGGTATCATTATGGCGGCGGCGTATCCACAAAGACACCGGACAGCGAGCAATTCAAAGACCTCTGTGAGGTCAACAGGGTATTGCCTTTGATGGAGAAATTCCTGCGAGATCACAATGCCTATGAAACGAACGTTTCCATACTGGATGCAATCCGCAATATGCTACGTCAGGATATTGTGAACAAGCTCTTGACCATCCCGAACCTGACCCACGAGATCATTTCCATTGCGATCGAATACTGGGGCGGTGATGTCATCTTCGATTTTCTGAGCGAAATTGGCATATTCAAGTACCCGATTGAAAACCGCATGTCGCTCGTGTCCGGCCTGATCGAACAGTACGAAGTAAACAGGAAGGAGATTGCAAGACTTCAGTCGGAGCTCGATATCGCGCTGAACCAAATACAAAAACAATCTTCCCAAAGTTTCCAGCAAACTGGGGATTTGCCACGTGACACGTCGCAACCGTCCTGTCCATCTTCTCCAGAGTCCTTCTCCCTGCAACAGGAAATCGTCTCGACTCCGCAGCGAGTTCAATTCCGCTTTGTCCAGAAGCTTCCGAAGGTCTGATAGCGAGCGGAGGCTGATATCGCATGACACAGACATTTGTTTTTCTAAGCTCACATATTCAGGACAAGGGGAATCTTAACCGAAAACTAACATGCCCTTAACCGTGGTTTTATAAAGCGCAAGTATATTTACAGCACAAAACAACGAACACAATAGGAGAATTTATGCTTTTCGTAAATGCATTGGGCGGACTGGCGCTGTTTCTCTTCGGCATGAAACTGATGAGCCGGGGGCTGCAGAAAGCTGCCGGAGAAAAAATGCGGACAGTATTGCGCTTCTTCTCATCAAATCGGTTTGCCGGGATTCTGTCCGGCACAGTCGTTACATCGGTCTTTCAATCGTCCAGCGTCACCACCGTCATGGTCATCGGTTTCATCAACGCCGGACTCCTGACGCTTCAGCAATCAGTCGGAATCATTTTCGGTGCAAATATCGGAACGACCATTACGGCGCAGCTCGTGGCGTTCAAGATCGGCGTCATCATCATGCCGTCCATCATTCTGGGATTAGGGCTGACCTTTTTCAAGAACGAAAAGGTCGTGCAAATCGGCGAAACACTCCTCGGACTGGGGCTTCTATTCTTCGGTATGGAGATCATGGGAAGCGAACTGAAACAGTTGGCGGATTACCCCTCGTTTGTCTCCGCGTTTCAGTTGTTTGAATGTGCTCCTGGACCCAACGGGATCATTCCGTTAGGTTCCCTTTTTGGGGCAATCGGTATCGGGTTGGTCGCCACAATGATCGTTCAAAGCAGTTTGGCCTGCATCGGTATCGTCATTGCGCTCAGTGCGAGCGGAATCATGGATCTCTATACCTCGGTCGGAATCCTGTTGGGAACCAATGTCGGTACCACGATCACGGCCCAACTGGCGGCGCTGACCGCAAACCGTGTAGCGCGCCAGGCGGCATTGCTCCATACCCTGTTCAATGTCATCGGTGTGTTGATCGCAGTTGTCTCCTTCCTCATCCCGTGGGGCAATGAACCGGCATTCTTTCATTTAATCCGGACAGTTTCAGGTAACGGAGCGTCGCTGGAGCGGCAGATAGCAAATGCGCATACTTTCTTCAATATCGGCACGACTCTGCTGCTTATCCCGTTCATGTCGGTCTTACCAAAAATCTGCGAAGCCATCATCCCGGTCAAATCCGTCAGCGTTCGTTACATCAAACTTGAACCGCACCTCCTGAATACGCCCGCGATTGCGTTGTCACAGACTGCGGCTGAACTGAGAAAGATGTTGAAACGGGCTTGGAAGATGACGAACATCGCCTTGAACATCTATGCACACAACGACGAACACAACCAGGAACGGGTTAAAACTCTACCTCAAAGAGAAGAAGAGATCGACGCCCGTCAGCACGACATCGCGAACTATCTGACCGCGCTTATGCTGAAACCGCTTTCTCCGCGTGAAAGCAGGCAGATCCCTGTCCTCATTCACTGCACAAACGATGCTGAGAAAATCGGAGATTACGCGATGGAACTCTGTGAACTGATGCAGAGGATCAAGGCGGACAAAGTCCAGTTCAGCGAAGATGCCGAAATTGAACTGGAGCATATTCACAGACAGCTGGAAACCCTTACGGACATCGCAATCGATCTCTTGAAAGAGAACCACACCTGGTATCCTGAAACAGCCCGTACCGAACATTCCGAAATGCAGAAAATGCTGGATGAGGCCGAGCTTACGCACATGAACCGCCTTTATGAGGGGAAATGCATTACCAAAAATGGTGTGCTGTTCATGGAACTGCTGGAAAAGATTCGCAAGACTGAACGGCACATTTTCAACATCGCGGAACGTGCCGGAGATTTCTACGGGAAACTGCCCGACGTCGGTTGAAATAGAACGGTCCACATGGTATAGTAAAACGAGTAGCTGGGGAAACATGAGCAACAAAACGATTCTGATCATAGACGACGAGGAACCAATCCGGGAACTGCTGAAGCTTACCTTGCAATCCGCCGGATTTGATTCCATTTTGGAATCATCCAACGGGGAGGACGGCCTCGCGCTCGCCACACGTTATATGCCGGACCTGATCCTGCTGGACCTCATGCTGCCCGGCATGGACGGATTGAGTGTATGCCGTCGATTGAAGTCCTCCCCTGACACGCAGATGATCCCGATCATCATGCTGACCGCCAGAAGCGACGAGTCGGATATTGTGATCGGGCTGGAAATGGGCGCGAACGATTATATCACCAAGCCGTTCAGTCGAAAAGTCCTGACCGCACGGATTCGTGCTCAGCTCCGCATTATTGAGCAGCAGAACCAGTCATCCGTGCTTCAGATTGCCGGGCTGAGCATCAACAAAGACCAGCGACGGGTGTCCGTTTTCGGAGAATCCGTTTCTCTGACGTTCAGCGAATTTGAGATCCTTGTCCTTTTAGCCGCGCATCCCGGACGCGTGTTCACGCGAGGTCAGATCATCCGGCAGATCAAAGGCGAAGATTATCCGGTCACTGACCGAGCCGTGGATGTTCAAATCTTGAATCTTCGGAGGAAACTTGGCGAATGGGGCGCTGCTCATATTGAGACGATCCGCGGGATTGGTTATCGCCTCACACAGGAGAGCATGTCCCGATGAAACAAGCCCGTTTCCCCGTCTCCAAGGGGTTCAAAGAATATTTGCTGGTTCATCTTCCGCTGATCCTGATGCTTGTCATGGATTTTCTGCTCATCACCGCATGGTGGGGAGAACATCACTTTGTACAAATTATCGATGGCGAGATGATGAAGAGTCTGGCGCAAAAGGCCGATCTGACATCCTCGGTCATCAAGGACAGGCTTTTGTCGGGAAATACCGAATCGGCCATTGAATTCTGTCGCTCTTTCGACAACCGTATCTTCCGCATCACTCTGATCTCGCCGCAGGGAGTCGTGCTTGCTGACACGAACCCGAGCCATCTCGCGTTCGACAATCACTCCGGTCGCAGTGAGTTCAAAGCTGCACAGAGCGGAACCATCGGGTTTGCCAGACGATACAGCGAGACGTTGAAAGAGAGAATGATTTATTATGCTGTTCCGGTGCAAACGCCGCATGGGCTGTATGTGGTCCGCTTCGCCAAGGAGGACTTTCCATATATGGAGATTTTTCCGTGGATCACCGGGGGCATCGTTCTGTTGTTTGTGATTTCGACAGGGCTGCTCGCTTGGTTGCAGATTTATCTGCTGAAACGGATCTACCGTCCGCTGGTGGAGGTCGGTCGTTGTGCCGGAGATATTTTTGAGGGAGAGATTGAGACGCAAATCCCGATTCCAGAGAGTGGATTGGTCAGGCCTTTGGCGGAAATGCTTTCGAACATGACGGAGCAACTGAAAAAACAGCTGTTTGAAATGAAAAAACTGGAATCGTTCCGCAGTGAATTTATCGCGAATGTTTCCCACGAACTTAAAACGCCGATGACGTGTATTCTCGGCGCGGTCGAGACCATTCAGGAGGAACGCAATCTTTCCCTGGAGCAATACGAGAAGTTGATGAAAATGCTTGGCGAACAATCCGGACGACTCAATGCGCTGATTCGGGACATCCTAAGCCTCGCTGCCCTTGAAAACGATCCGGAACGGCAGCGCCGTGAGTTCCTACAGGTCGAATTGCAGGATGTTTTGGAGGCATCCATGCAGACGCTTCAGCAGGAAGCCATGCAACACGGAATGACGATCCGCATCACGCACACCGAACCTGTCTCCGTGACAGGCGATGCCCAGCTTCTGGAACAGGCTCTTTCCAATCTGATTCACAATGCGATCAAGTATAGTGGAAGCCCGGATGTTGAATTGTCTCTGTCACGCGATCAAGATAACGCGGTCATTTCCGTAACGGATCACGGATGTGGGATTCCTGAGGAGAGCCAGCCCCGTATCTTCGAACGCTTCTACCGGGTTCACAAGGAGCGCAGCCGGGCGCTTGGTGGGACCGGCCTCGGTCTCGCAATCGTGAAGCATATCGCACAACTACACAATGGAAAAGCCGAACTGCATTCTGTTCCAGGACAGGGCTGTTGCTTCAAAATTGTAATTCCACAGAATATTGTTTAGCACGACATGAACAAAACAGCAAGACATGGCTAAACTCCCTGAAAGACATTTTCAGAAATCTTCCTCGCAGAACGATTTGAGGTCAATGGCGATGCAGGTGCGGGGTGGCATAGGAATGGATCGGACGCTTTAGTCGCAATCAATTCGCTCTATTTTGAAAATAACAGGTCGAGTCCCATCGGAACAGCAGGCGATCATGGTGTTTTCCTCCTTCATCCAGCCCTTCATGATGGAGCCGCCCTGCAGACCAGTGTAGATGTAACGAGCAATGGCATCCCACGCTTCCGAGCAATGAGGCATTTTCGGACCGCCTGCTACCATGTCTGGATCGGCAGAGGTTTTCACCAATGTATTTAGTCCGCCGTGCCAGAAATGGTCATTGCTCTCATCCCGTTCAAAAATGAATTCGTCCCCGATGTTATAACACGGGCACATCCCGGACTCCGGGTCAGCGCAATACTGTTTTTGAAGTTCAGGATAGAGCTTTTTGTCGATAACGGTCACTTTGACTTTATGTTTCATTTGCAAGAGTCCTCTTCGTTATGTGATTGTTATTTCTTGTCCAATTCAATGCCCATCTTCTCGGCCATGAAGGTCAGGCTTATTTCAACTCCTCTGAGGCAAAACCTCCAGCCAGTAGTGGTCGGGGTCTTCACAAAAGTAGATTCCCATATCGGGATTCTCGAAACAGATGCAACCCATTTCCTCGTGAAGCTTGTGTGCTGCATCGAAGTCGTCCACTTTGAAGGCCAGGTGGAATTCATCGTCACCGAGGTCGTATGGCTCCTTGCGGTCGCGAAGCCAAGTCAGCTCCAGCTGATGTGCACTCGTGCCGTCCTCAAGATAGACAATGATGAAACTGCCGTCTTTGGCATTGATGCGACGAACTTCGTGCATGCCGAACGCCTTGCGGTAGAATTCGAGGCTGCGATCAAGGTCAAGCACGTTGAAGTTATTGTGAACCATTTGAAATTTCATGGGGGTAGACTCCTGGTGTGTTGGTTGATAAAGCAATGCAGTTTAGTTTTTCCTTCATGAAAGAACTTGGTAATATGGTCATAAACGGAACATGGATTTCAACAGATTCGTTCCCGCCGTTGTCCGAAAGAATTGTGCACAGGCATTCCTGATGTTTTCAGCGGAAAAACTGTATTCTTCCGCATTGACAATATAGTCGGCTTCCACAAGAATCCGGTAATCCCGCCCATCGATGTCGGTGAGGGTATGATGGTGTCCGACCAGGAAGGAAACACGTTCGATCTGCGCCGGAGAAAGTCCGGAGTCCCGCAGGAAGTCCAAAACGAGCAAAGCCCCTTCTTTTTCCTGAAGGTCTCCGTTGGTGTTTCCGTACTTCTCGCGGCAGAGCGGACAGGCGATATTGTGGGTGATGGCGGCAACTTCCAAAATGAGCTGTTCCTCGCCGGAAAGCTTTTCAAGAACGCCGATCGACCGGGCGAATCCCCAGACCTTCATGAAATGGGCGATGTCATGCAGATGGCCGTTGGAAAAAGCGACCATCCGATTCAGGATTTCAGCTATCATGACTTCGTTCATCGTGTGCCTCGCCAAAAACTTTATTCGGCCCAGAAGACTCTGCCTGCTTTCCGTTCAGGCGGCTTCGGCAGATTGCAATCCATGAACCCGACGGCGCAATGCCCGATTCCTTCCCATTCGCCCTTGATTCCGAGGTCTTTCAGGAGCTTCTTGTATTCCGGCATCTCGAATTCCTCTTTTGCCCGGTGAATCCAGATATTACCCAGACCGAGCGAATGCGCAGCCAGCATCATATTCCCCATGACGAGACTGCCGTCATAGACGCGGTTCGGCCAGTTCTTGTCGGCCAGAACGATCAGGATGACCGGCGCACCATAGAACGGATCGAATCCTTCCCAACCGCCGACTTTGCAGTTGTCGGAGGAAATGCGGTCGCGCAGTTCTTTGTTGGTCACAGCGACGATGATCGTCGACTGCTTCCCCATTCCGCTGGCGGCATAAAGCCCGGCCTCAATGATCTGGTCGATGTCCGATTTCGCGGGCATCTCCTGTTTGAATTTGCGGATGCTCCGGCGTTCTACCATTGCCTTGATGATGTCGTTCATGTTCGTTCTCCTGTTTATGTGTGTTGCAGCTCCGATTCGGAGTGGTTCGGGGTTCCGGTTTACTTCGTTTTGATGTCGAACGCAGCGAGAGCGTCGCCACGGCGGACGTACAGAATACCATCGCAAATCGTGGGATGCGCCCAGTGTTCCTTATTGCCGAACTTGATCTGGAAACTGCTGACAACCTCGAACTTGTCGCCGGGTTTGAGCAACCCGAGCGTGCCGCGTTTTTCCTCGTAGATGTACATCATGCCGTCGGCCGCGATGATACAGCCTTTGCCGAGGTTGCCCCATGGTGTTTCATAGACGGTCTTTCCGGTTTCCCAGTCCACGCACATCCATTGGCCTTTATCGTTGTTGATCCACGTCGAACCGTAGAGTTTCCCGTCGACAAGCACGACATTGTCGTGATGCGGGTCGAGGTCGTTGTTGTGCCAAAGGACCTTCACGCCTTTGCCGTCCTCGTTCAACTCGTACAAAACACATCCGCGGTTGTAGGCCGCCGTCACCATGAACTTGTTTCCCTGCACGATGGCGGAATCGCAGTTGCTGCCGTACATGCCGCCCACGCCGGTCACCGCCTTGTAATCGTCTTCCCACAGGATTGTGCCGTCATTCATGTCGATCCCATCCACCTTGGCATCCGTCATCACGACAAGCTGGTCTTTCACGATGACGGGTGTGACATACGCCAGACGGTCGTTGTTCGGTTTCGCGGTCCAGGCTACGGAACCATCGGAGAGTTTCAGAGCCACTGCCAGCGCCTTGCTTCCGCCGACCGTCACGAAGACCAGACCGTCATGCACAACCAGATTTTCCGCAAGTCCCCATGAATCGAATTTAGACCCGTATTCTTTGGAAACAGCTTTCGACCAGAGAATCTTTCCATCAGTTGCATTCAGGCAGTACACTTCTCCAGGACCGGTCGACACAAGCAGACGCCCTTCGCCTTCCTTTTCGCCCGGCACGTAGGTCGGCGTGCTGCGGGCACCCGGATATGATTTTTCCCACCTTGCGCCGGTGGGTGTTTGCCAGATCAGCTTTCCGTCAAGGTCCAGGCACACGACTTTTTCTTTGTTGTTTCCTCTTCCTCCGCTCATATCGGAGCCGGTGGTGTAAAGGCGGTTTCCGACCTTGATCACGCTCGACCAGCCTTCGCCGAGTCCGGAGAACGTCCACTTCGGGGTCAGACCTTCCTGCGGCCAGGATTTCAGAAGACCTTTTTCCTCGAATGACCCCTGTGAATTCTCGCCCCGAAAACGGAACACATCCCCGGCGAAAAGGGATGCTCCGCCGATCACCAGTGCCACGGTCAGTAATGTCTTGTTCATAGCATCTTGCTCCTTATGAATGAAGACAGTCGTGCTTGTCGAAGCTGACTGAAGTTGTTTCCGGTTGAGGTTATTGCGAATAATATAATCTCCTATTCCATGTATTACAAGGAAAAACCAAAGAATGGAAACAAATAATCAAAGCTTATTCCATTCTCCGGTTTCAATATCTCATCTCTACAGGGCGTTTCCGTCTCACCTGTCACGGCTACCTTGTTCATTCGTCTTCATCGTTGATTTTGTCGAAATCGTCTTCATCCAGGATTCTGCCGCCGCATTTCACATGATCCAATTCGTCATTGTCGTCAAACTCGTCATCTTCATCCAGAGTATCCTCGTTTTCGATGATATAGGCATTGACGATTTCCCCGACGTATGCGATGTGTACGTCACGGTTGGAACCCCAGTTTTCGCTGCCGACATTCTGTGGATAGCATTCTTCAATGACTTCAGCGGGCATCGCGGATTTGTCCTGCACCTGACGATAGATGACGCGGCATTCGAGCGTAAGCGGATACTCGCGAATACCGGGAACCGTGACATGCTCGCCGATTTCCGGCGTCAGACCAAACTGTTTGAACTTATCCACATCGCGTCCTGAGCATGTGCCGCATTTCCCGATAAGGGAGAGATCGCTGTCCTGCGTGGGAATGTTTACAGTGAATTCGCCGTTTTTGTCGAGAAGCTCCCGTGTGAATCGTCCCGTCCGCACGAAGGTGGTGAAAAGAAGACGTCCCCATTCGATGCCGAGGGTTCCCCAGGATATGGCCATCGTATTTAATTTCCCGTCTGCGGCGGTCGTGAGCAGTACGCCCATCTTGACAGCCTTGAGGATCGTTTCCGTGTAATCCAAAACATCGATGTGTTGTTTCATCTGTTGCCTCCTTGATGAAAATGATATCCTTCCTAAATAGCTTATTTCTCTTCAAGCAGTTTTTTAACCAGGGCTTCCACTTCTGCGATTTCCGCAGGCGGCTCAAAGCGGGCGACGACGATCCCTTTGCGGTCGACAACGAACTTGGTAAAGTTCCATTTGATATCGGCGTTGGATTCATAACCCGGATTGATGTTCCCAAGATGGTTTCGGAGCACATCGGCCATCTTCCCTTCTCCAAATCCGTTGAATCCATGCTTGGATTTCAGAAATGCGTACAACGGCAGCTGATTCTCTCCGTTGACCTCGGATTTCTTCATCTGAGGAAAAGTTGTATTATAGTTGAGCGTGCAGAAGCTGTGGATTTCTTCATCGGTTCCCGGAGCCTGTCCGCCGAATTGATTGCACGGGACGTCGAGGATTTCCAGTCCCTTGTCATGGTAATCCTTGTAAAGTTGTTCTATCGGCGCGTATTGCGGGGTAAAACCGCATGCCGTAGCCGTATTGACGATCAGCACGACCTTACCTTTGAAATCGGACATTTTTACGGTCTCGCCGTTTGCCGCAGGCAGAGTGAAGTCATAAAAAGATGCCATGTTTTCTTTTCCTTCCTGTTTTGTGTTGCTTTCCTGCGGCTGGCTGTCGCAGGCGGTGACAAAGAAGAATGCCACAAGGAGCGTGGCAAACATCAGCAGGAATGTATTGAGTTTTCGGGACGACTTGGTGTTCATGGTTGTTCCTTTCGCGTTCGATTAAGCTCAAAGTCAGAGCGACTGCTGAAATAGACTTTTGAATATACACCCGCATGTGCGCGAAATCAAACTGAAAACAGAGGGAAAAAAGCTGATCTGTGAAAAAAAAGATGCCTTATCAGGAAATGAGGTGAAAGCGTGATTTGTATCGGAAACGGAACAATGTTTCGGAACAATATTGAACTTTCTTTCGGAATAATGTCAAAAATGACTTGACATTGTTCCGCATAGGGTGTATAGTTGTATCAACAACCGGATGATCGGAGGTGGCTATGAAGAAAATGGAAACGACTCGCACGATGGCAGAACGCTGGAATCTGACGGAACGGCGCGTGAGCAAACTTTGCAAAGATGGAATGATTCGAGGGGCAGTGAAGAAGGGACGCTCCTGGCAGATACCTGCCGACACGGAAAAACCCGTTGACCGTCGTGTCCGAACTGGAGCATACCAGAATCATGACGTTCAAACCAGGCTTCCGATCCCCATTGGCGTCTCGGATTATCGCCTTGCCTCCACGGAATACTATTACGTCGACAAAACGCTGCTGATCCGAGACATATTGGATGAACGTCCGCTGGTCTCGCTTTTCACTCGTCCCCGAAGATTCGGCAAGACGCTCAACATGGACATGCTCCGCACTTTTTTTGAGCTCAGCGACAAGGACACCTCCGTGTACTTCAGGAACCGCAACATCTGGAAATGCGGGAAGAAATATCAGGACTATCAGGGAAAATATCCCGTGATTTTCGTCTCGTTCAAGGACGTGAAATGCCTGACGTGGGAAGACACATACGCCAACATCCGAAATCTTCTTCAGCATGAGTTTGAACGTCACCTGGAATTGCTGGAGAGCCCCAAGCTGAACAGTTACGACAAAAAAAACTTGAAGACGATCCTGGACGGGGAAGCGAACACAGCGGAGATCGAAGCATCGTTTGCATTGCTTTCCGAGCTGCTCCACAAGCATTACGAGATCGCGCCGATCATCATCGTGGACGAATACGACACCCCAATCCATCAGGGCTATGTGAGGGGATTCTACGATTCCATCATCCACTTCATGCGAAACCTCTTCTCCGGGGGATTCAAGGACAACAGCCATCTGTCATTCGGATTCCTGACCGGGATTCTCAAAGTCGCCAAGGAAAGCATTTTCAGCGGGCTGAACAATCCGAAGATCAACACGATTCTTGAAAACCGATACAGCGAATACTTCGGCTTCACGCACGAGGAAGTCAAGGACATGGCGAAATATTACCAAGCCGAAGACAAGTATCCTGAAATATGCGAATGGTACGACGGTTATCGCTTCGGCAACACCGACATCTTCAATCCGTGGTCGGTCGTCAACTATTTCGGCAACGAGTGTCAGCCTCGCGCATACTGGCAATCGACCGGCAGCAATTCCGTGGTCGGGGAAATCCTGGCGACCGCGGACAATAACGTGTACGAGAAGCTGAATCTCTTGATTCAGGGGAAAACCATCAGTTCCTACGTTGACACGAGCGTGATTTATCCTCAAATCCACGACAATCCTTCCTCAATTTTCAGTTTCCTGCTGGTGGCAGGATATTTGAAGATCGTAAAGTCCGAGCAGGCTTTCAGCGGGAGTTTTATCTGCGAACTGTCCCTGCCGAATAAGGAAATCACGTTTGTCTACAACAAGGAAATCCTGCAAAAGCTGAACTCGTTCTTTCCTCAGTCCACGGCGATTGCAATTCAGGAAGCCCTCTATTCCGGCGACACGTCCATGCTCGAAGCCGCTCTGCGGAACCTTCTTCTGATCTCCGTGAGCTCGTTTGACACGGCGCATGAAAACTTTTACCATGGGCTCGTGTTGGGACTCTGCGCGGTCATGGATAACCGCTTCGAGGTTACTTCCAATCTTGAAGCCGGAGAAGGTCGGTACGATTTGTGCTTGTCGCCGAAATCCGGAAACGACAAACTGCCGGGAATCCTGATTGAGCTCAAGGCGGCAAAAAAGTGTACATCGGCCCAGCTGAAAAAGCTCGCCGGAGAAGCCTTGGAACAAATCAACAGCAAGCGCTATGACGCCATCCTGAACAAACGGAATCTTTCGTCCATCCTCAAATACGGTGTTGCGTTTTGCGGCAAGGCCGTCGAGATCGTGGTGGGATGATAAAACAGTAAGAACGGCTTTCTGGCAGCGAAAAAAAGGGCCGGGTTGCAAATCCGTGGGGTGTGATTCGCCCTGCCAGCCCTTTCCGGTCCTTCCAGGATTCGGCGGTAACCTCAATGCGTTTTATTCAGATAAGTCCTGAATTCCGGCATCATCTGCTTTACGATAGTGCCGGGGACTCCGGCCTCTTT
>Ga0265301_10002740_pt1 | contig 19790 bp, 7 predicted proteins | sample AusTroGonzalo_MG_2_FD_193488 | JGI IMG/M metagenome (GOLD analysis project Ga0265301, IMG submission 193488) | Bovine rumen microbial communities from tropical cattle in Woodstock, Queensland, Australia - Gonzalo_04 | ecosystem: Host-associated > Mammals > Digestive system > Stomach > Rumen ... | reverse complement strand
AGCGAAGCAGGCCTCGGCTATTTCAAAGGCCACAACTATTCGAAAGATATGATGATTTCGAAGAGTTACCAGAATGGTGGCGGTATCACACCAAACAACTACCTTGTAACTCCAAGAGTGAAATTCACCGATATTTCGACATTCTCATTCTGGGCATGCGCACAAGATGCCAACTACCCGAGCGAGCACTTCGGAGTGGCAGTGTCATTGGGAAGCCAGACCTATGAGTATGACTTCCAGATGGTTGCTGAATGGACTATGGAAGCCAAAGGTCAGGGCAACTGGTACAAATACACAGTCGATTTGAGCCAGTTTGCAGGTGAGGAAGGCTACATCGCCATCCGTCACTTCGACTGCTATGAGAACTTCTACCTCGACATCGACGATGTGGAGCTCCGCAACCCTGGCATTACAGTTGACGGCGAATCAGAAATCGTTTGGTCAGATCCGATTGAACACAATATGTTCGTCGAAAACGGCGTGAGCATGAAGATTATGCTTAACAACGGAGAGAACCCTGTAGGCGCTACAGTAGCCTTGGTGAACAAGAACGCCGAAGACCAGGAGCTCTATCCTGTTGAAGACGTGACACTTACCGACGATATGATTGTTGAAGAATATGATGAGGTGAACGATATCACAACATATTATGGATTCTTCACATATGAGACAATCCGTAAGGGTACCTACGATATAACAATAACAAGAGAAGCTTACGACGATATCGCGGATATCCGCTTAATCAACGAGGCTGGTGTTATTGAATACACAATGAACGAGACACTGTTGAATCCTGATGTGTTTACAGTTTCAAGCACAGGCTGGGCAACATGGTACAACAACGACCGTATGTTCGACCATTACATGTTGAGCTGCAACGGATATAACTATGATCTTACAGAAAACTACATGCAGATTCCTGTAAGTACACTTACAGAGGGTTACACTTATACATGCTATCTGTATTCATACTACACAGGAGGTGAAACATTCACTACAGCTCAATTCACCTATATGTCATGCAGCAACTTTGACGGTGTCAACAACCTCACTCTGACTTCAACAGTTGAAGGTAATACAATGAACTGGGAGTATCCTGGAACTTCTTATTTCGCAGAATTGGTTGAATATGACAGCAATGGCTCTAATGCCGGTTGGTATAGTGATTATACTAAAGGCGCAGTGCTGATTCCAACAGAGGATATTCCAAGTAATGTGTTGACAAAGATTCATGTATATGATTATTCTGGAAATAGCAGTTATACTAACAATGCGACAGCAGCTATTTATAATGGTACACTTGAGAATCTTGAAGATTTGGTTTACACAATGCCATTGACATATACTGGTGCCGGTGATTTTGTAACATTTGACCTTGATGAACCTGTTACTATCGACCCGACAAAGAATGTTTGGATTGTTATTGAAAGAGATGCCAATTCAGCACCTAATATAATGTATGTTACAAATTCAGGAACAGGACATACGTATATGTATTATAATGCTGGTGGATATTGGTACCAAAACAATTCTTATAACTTAAAAGTCCGTGCCACATTTGGTATTGAAATTGAGCCTGAAGGCGCAGTCGTTTACCGTGACGGTGATGTTTACGACTTCTTGGGTATCGATGAGACATCATTTGTTGACGCCGGTGTGATTGACGATCACGTTTACGGCGTGCGTGTTGTTTATCCTAACAATAACATGAGCTGTGTTGAGACAGGTTCATTTGCCACCCAGTGGGCATTAATAAGTGAAGGCTGGACATGGTGGTCACCGTTCATCGAGCAGGAGAACTACGATGGCCTCGCACTCATGGAGCTCGGTCTCGGCACCGATGGCGAGATGATCAAGTCACAGGCTGCGGGCTTCGTTGCATATGACGAAGAGAGCGGCGAATGGAGCGGCTCACTCACGGCACTCACCAACGAGAATATGTATAAGATTAAAGCCAACGGCGATGCAGCAGTCACAATGTTCGGTACAGTTGCCAACGCTGCCAACCACGAAATAACAATCAGCAACGGCTGGACATGGATTGGCTTCGTTTCGGGCACCTCGATGAACATTAACACCGCATTGGCAAACCTCCAGGCAACCGAAGGCGATATGATCAAGTCACAATACGGCTTCGCTACATACGACGCTGATGGCGGCTGGTTCGGCTCGCTCAAGACCCTTACACCAGGCTATGGCTATATGTACAAGTCGTTGAATGAGAACGATGTGACATTCGTGTATGCGTCAAACAGCAAGGGCGAACTCGAAGAGAACGTCGGAGCAGACCACTGGATGGCTAACTACAAGGCTTATCCATACAATATGACGATGGTTGCCGTTGTAGAGCTCGACGACGTAGAAGTTGAGAGTGACTACGAGTTGGCAGCATTTGCCAATGGCGAGTGCCGCGGTAGCGTGAAACTCATCCCGGTGATGGGTCGTTACATGGCATTCCTTACAGTGGCTGGCGACGATGCGGCAGAACTCCGCTTCGCACTATACAACACCGACACTGAAGAAGAGATCTACGGAAGCGCCAATGTCATCAACTTCACGGCCGACGCTATGGTGGGCGACAACGTCAACCCATACGTGGTGAGCTTCAGAGGCACAACAGGTCTCAGCGAGATGAGCAACAGCATGACACTGTATCCTAACCCGGTGGCAAAGGGCGGACAAATCAGCATCATGCTGGCAGAAGACACAGAATCAATGCAGGTTGAGGTGCTCAACGCACTCGGCGAGGTTGTTTCTGTCGAGACATTCGGACAGTCGCAAGCTAACATCACAATGCCTGAAATCCCAGGCGTTTACATGGTTAGAATAGTGACCGGTAATAATAACACTATGTTCCGCAAAGTCGTTGTTAAATAGTGTTTGATGGTTTTGTTAAAAAATAAAAAAATTGAAATATGAATAAGATTAAATTATTGTTGATGCTTTTGCTTGTGACGGTGTTCACTGCTCAAGCACAGAATACTCCGCAAACACTTACGGTGAATGACGGATCGATAACGAACGAATTCGTTCCTGTTTATGGATATTATGTCGATGCTTTAGAGAGATGTCAGTTTATTATTCCTGCAGAAGACATTACAGAAATGTCGGGCAAGACTATTGATGGAATGACATTCTATTTGAGCTCACCGGCAGCGGCTTCATGGGGCAACGCAAGCTTCCAGGTTTATATCAAACCTTATGATAGTGAGACACTTGGAACATCATTCATCGATATGACTGATGCAACTATGGTTTATTCGGGCTCTCTTGACGGAACTCAAGAAACTATGGCTGTCGTGTTCCAAACTCCATACGACTATGAAGAAGGCAACCTTCTTATTGAGTTCAGAAATGTTGTAGTAGGCACATATAAAGAAGCATCATTCTTCGGTGTGGATAAGAGAGATGCAAGTATCTCGGCTTACGGCAGTTCAATCAGCTCGATTACGACAGGTGAGAAGCGCAACTTCCTGCCTAAGACCACTTTTGCTTACCATCTTGAAACAGAAAGTCACACAGTGGCAGCTGTGGCAAATCCTGAAGAAGGCGGTACTGTTGAAGGCGTCGGCGAGTTCCTTTTGAACCACCCTTGCACACTGGTGGCTACACCAAATGAGCACTATCACTTCGTCAACTGGAAAAACGGTGACGTGATTGTCTCTACAAACGCTTCTTACACATTCAATGTCACTGAAGATGTTGAATTGACAGCTAACTTCGCAATCGACCAGTTCACGGTCAGTACTTACATTTATCCTGCAGCCGGCGGCACTGTGGCAGGAGCAGGCACATTCGACTACGGTGAGACATGCACACTGACAGCTACACCAAATACTGAAAACGGTTATCATTTCGTCAACTGGTACTATCAGGGCGATGAATATTCGACAGAGACAGAGATTACTTTCACTGTTGAACAGAATATGACATTCGAGGCATACTTCTCACTCAACCAGTATGCAATTTCAGCTTCGGCAAATCCAGTGAATGGCGGTACGGTTACAGGCGCAGGTACATATAACTATGGCTCAACCTGCTATCTTTACACTACACCTGACTCAAAATTCCAGTTTGTAAATTGGACGAAGGACGATGAGGTGATTTCAACTTATAATAATATAGGTGTTACAGTTGAAGGCAATGCCGCATACGTCGCTAATTTTGAGCAGTATGTGTTCACAATCTCGGCAGTGAGCAACCTCCCTGGCGCAGGTATCCTGACAGGTGCCGGCAATTATCTTGAAGGCACAGAGGTGACTCTCACAGCCACACCGAGCAGCTTTGCCTACTTCTTCGAACGTTGGGAGAATGCCAACGGCGAAGTGGTCTCAACAGAGCCATCGTTTGATGTTACCGTGGGTACAGAAGACTTAGCATTCACAGCAGTGTTCGGCTCACACATTGTCGGTAATATGGAATTTACCGTCCATGACGGAGAGGGAACAAACGATTTTGTCCCGTTCTATGGCTATTGGGCTGATGCAGTTCAACGCGATCAGATGATTTATCCTGCATCTGATCTCGAAGACGCGGCAGGTAAGTTAATCAATAAGTTTACATTCTATTTTGATTATGGTCAATGGTATGACGCTAACGGTAGTGTAGGTGACTGGATTGTTTCGATTGGAGAAACAGAAGCCACAACTTTAAACGGTGTGGATACTTGGACACCGCTTACACAAGTTTATTCTGGTGGTATCAATGTGTTACTCAACCATACAGACAAGACTTTGACAATTAACTTTGCCACACCATACGCTTACAATGGCGGCAACCTGTTAGTTGAATTCAATCACCCTGTTGCGTCAAACTACCAACATTTAATATTCTATGGTGAGCCAGTGAATGGTGCTTCATATTCTTATGATGGACAGCGTAACTTCCTGCCAAAGACCACGTTCTCATGTTATCAACTTGAGCCAATCGTGACGGTTGCTCCAGAAGAACTCGAGTTACCAGGTCTCCGTCCTAATGGAGCATGGCTCGAAGACGATGACGACTATATTGTGACAATGACCAATATCGGCGGTTCATATACAATCAACAGCATCACGATGACAAACTCATATTTCACTACCGATTTGGAGTTGCCTTATGTTGTTGATGGAGGTGAAACCATCAATATCCATGTCCTCAGAGGCGGCAGCGGCGATGGAGAGGAAACAGGCGACATGGTGATTAACTATGGTGACAATGAAGAGTTCACTGTGGCGCTCACAGCCCATGCCTACGAACCGCTTGACGGCGATGTGTGGGAGAAAGCAATCGAGGTTGAGTTTGACGATAACGAAGAATATGCCAACCAGCTTCCTGTTGAAGGCCTCTATGCCAACTACAATCTTCCGGCGGTTTACGATGTTGACGCTGTTTACAAAGTGGTTTTGCCGCAGGAGAGATTGTTGAGCGTGGCCACAACGGCACACAACGCTTCAGCATATATCTATGCGGAAGACTTCAATGAAGTGGGCGGTCCTTCATATTACAACACCTATTATTATAATGGACCTACATTCGTTGAGCAGCGTGGCAACCGCGACAACAACGACTTCCTCAACGAGACATTCGATGGTGATGAGATGCCAGACGGTTGGACAATTGAGGCTGAAGGCATGAACACATGGGTGCTCGACGCAAATAACCACTATGTGAAATGCGAGCACAACATCAACGCTGGTCAGTATTTGCAATATAATACATACCTTATCACTCCTCCAATGGATTTGAGCAACGAGGAAAGCGTGCGCGTCACATTTAAATACATGAACAAACAATGGGACAACGATGTCGACCACTTCGGCGTTTACTTCCGTAACGGTTCTTATGACTCATGGTATGAGTTGATGTACACCATAGAAGCACACGAAACAATGACAGAGGTCGTGATTCCTCTTACCAATATCAATTACTACATGGGATCGGAGTTCCAGCTCGGCTTCAAGATGGATGACCAATACGGCCACGGCGTTGTAGTTGATGACGTTACAGTGACAGGCTTCCGCTTGCCGATAGATGTCATATCTGGCGCTTATCTCCCTGCAGGCACATATTATGTGGCTGTTTCGACCGACGACACCGACTTCATGGGAGTGAGCATGCGTACCGATATGGTTCCGCTTCCTGTCCAGTCGTATATCACATATCCTAATTCATATAATGTGACACCTCTTGATGCAGTAGTGACATACGAATTAGGCTGGTTCACCGAAGAGATGCAGATCCTCATCGGCATCACTAACCCTCCAACAGATGTACTTCTCGACTGGACAGCACCTATTGCGTCAGTACAACTGCAAGATCTTGAATATAACAAGAAATATTATATCCAGATTAATGGACGTAACGCTGCCGGTACGACAAACGGTGACATTACCTACTTCACAACAGTGCGTGAGGGCGTCGAGAACTTCGCTGTCGATATGCACGAAGCATTCTATGGATACGGAACTAACGATACTTTGACATTCACCTGGGATGCAGCAGAGGAGGCTCTCGGCTACAATCTGTATTTTGGTTTCAACTATGGCAACAATAATTACTATTGGATTGATAACCCGATGAATAACGAGGTCATCACAGGAACAACAGAATACAGAATTGCTGTCAATGATTGGCTGAACTACAACATGACTGGTTATGCATTCAATGTGAAAGCTGTTTACAAATATGGCGAGTCACAGATGTCGAATGTTGAAATAGTTCAAGTGTCAAGCGTCGCTTATTATGTCCAAGGATATGTTTACGAACAAGACGGCATTACACCTGTTGTTGGCGCAAGCATAGCCCTTACAGGCACCGACGAGTTTGAAAATGTCCATGAGTTTACACCGGCTCTTACCGATGAATATGGTTATTTCGAGATTTACTCTGAACCTGAAGAGCTTCTCTATATTGGCGCATATGAACTCACAGTGTCAAAGAACGGATATGTTTCGGTTGACGATTCGTTCGATCTCTATCAGTATGGTGGATATGACAACAATTACACTCTCATGGAGACATATTATCCTGTGGCAAATGTTGTCGCCGAAGAAGTTGGAACGGATGCTGTCATTAGCTGGCAATATCCGGGTGGTGACCGTTCACTCCAGGGCTTTAACGTGTATCGTACAAGCGCTTACAACGACGGTCCTTACAATGTTGAAAACACAGTGCTTGTCGCTGAAGGTATTACCGACATGACCTGCGCTGATACCGCATGGGCAAACCTCGAAGTTGGTTCATATAAATATGGTGTCGCTGCAGTATATGCAGGCAACGCTCCAACAGACCGTGGCAACCGTGATGTCGAGACAATCATCAGCGAGAGTTTCGACAATGCAGGATTACCGGATGGATGGTATGTCGATGGACTCGGTACCTCGAACTGGAACGTTACCAATACAAATAATGCTGGCGGTTCAGCCAAAGAGTTGAGACTCAATTGGTCTCCTCAATTCAACGGCATGTCAAGAATGGTGATGCCAGCCATTGACTTGTCAAACGTACAAGATGTACAGTTTAGCTTCAAACACTACCTCGACAATTATTCAGGTGGTCACTATATTGGTGTCGCAACATCTTCGGATGGTGGAACCAATTGGAACACTGCTTGGACAGCATATTACAGCTCAAATGGTAGTCATAATATTACGTTTGACGTAACAACTCCTGATGTGGGTAAGAGCGATGTAATGTTCTGCATCTTCTTCAATGATAATAGTTACAATATCAATCAGTGGTATTTCGACGATATTGTTATCACCGCAGAAGTTGCAGCTCCAATCCTTGTTGACAATATGTCAGAAATCGTCTGGTCGAATCCTCTTGATGTCGATATGGAGATTGAAAATGGTGTAGAAATCACAGTTACACTCAACAACGGCGCAAGTCCGGAGGGAGTTGAAGTGGTCTTCACCAATGTCAACGATCCTTCAAAGGTCTATGAGGTGACACTCGATGAGACAGGTCACTACATGTGGGAGACATTCTACAAAGGTACCTACGACGCATCAGTCAGCTTCGGCGACGACTACAGCACAGTAAGTGGTCAGCTTGTCATTATGAACCCGGCAAGTATTTCTTGCACCTTGAATTACATAGTGCCTATCACGATTTCAGCATCGGCGACTCCGGAAGGATATGGTTCAGCAAATGTTTGGTGGATGGAAAATAATAGTTGGTATCATGCACCAGAGAGAGCCTATCTGTACGGAGAACAAGCAAATGTTTATGCACAGCCTGTTGCAGGTAAGGAATTTATGTTCTGGATGAACAGCGATACTTTGGTCTCAAGAGCAGATGACTATTACTTCACAGTAAAAACTGATGGTCACTATGAGGCATACTTCAGAACACCTGGTAGCCACTACAATGTTGAGAATCCTCTTGCATTCGAGAACACAATGTCGTTCATCGGAATCATCCAGATTGAGGGTGAGACCCAGAACGACCTCGAACTTGAAGTCGGCGCATTCGTAGGCGAGGAGTGCCGCGGCGGCGCACGTCTCGACTTCTACGAGCAGATCCAGGCTTACCGCTTGTTTATGACAGTGTACGGCAACGAGGATGGCGAAGAACTCACATTCCGTCTCTACAACCACGCTGATGGCGAAGAGCTCACCTTGAGATGCGCCACAACAGAGGTGTTCGCAGCCGACGCAGTGCTTGGCACAGCAGCTGAACCATATGTGTTCAACTTCAGAAATACAGTCATCCAGACTGTTGAACTCGCAGAAGGTTGGAACTGGTGGTCAACGTATCTCGAGCAAGAAAACTTCGAGGGTCTCGCAACCCTTGAGGCTGGTCTCGGCACCAACGGCGTGAGCATCGTCTCACAGTCGAACGGCTTCGTGACCTACGATGAGGAATACGACGAGTGGAGCGGCAGCCTCACAGCTCTCAACAACGAAGAGATGTTCAAGATTAACGTAACCGCCGACGTCAACTTCGTGATGGAGAACTACTTCGCTGATCCTGCCAACCACGAGATCACACTCTACAACGGTTGGACATACCTCGGCTTCATCGCAATGCAGCCAATGAGCATCGAAGAGGCATTCGCAGGCTTTGAACCAACAGACGGCGATATGGTGAAGGCACAGGAAGGCTTCGCAACATACGACGCTGAATATGACGAATGGAGCGGCTCACTCAATACACTCACACCAGGCGCAGGCTTGATGTACAAGTCGAACAACGATGAAGATGTGACATTCACATATCCTACAGTTGTAAGAGGCGGCACAGTTGCCAACGTCAGATCAGAGCATTGGACAGCCAACTATCACGCATATCCGAAGAACATGACAGTGACGGCAGTCGTTGAATTGAACGACGAAGAGCTCGCTGGTGGTGACTACGAACTTGCAGCGTTCGCCAACGGTGAATGCCGCGGTAGCGTGAAACTCATCAACGCAGGCGCAGCCAACCGTTACTACGCATTCTTGACAGTGACAGGTAATGCAACTGCAGAACTCAGATTCGCTCTCTATGACGCTGCAACAGGCATGGAGACATTCGACAGCGCCGAGCGCCTCATCTTCAGCAGCGACGCAATGGTCGGCAACATGAACGCACCATTCGTGGTAAGCTTCAGAGGCACAACAGGTATCAACGAGTTCAGCAGCAACATCACGCTGTATCCTAACCCGGCAAATAAGGGCGAGCGCGTAAGAATCGAGATGTCAGACTACGAGACAGCCCAAATCGAAATCGTCAACTCACTCGGCCAGGTGGTGTCAGTTGAAACAACACAAATGCCTACATACATCCAGATCCCTGAAGAGGCTGGCGTTTACACAGTGAGAGTCATCACTGAAGGCAAGAATATTAAATGTCAAAAACTGATTGTTAAGTAAATTCGGTTTGAAGTTAAATTAAAAATATGAATACAATGAAAAAGTTATTATTAATCGTGTTGATGGCATTTTCGATGATTGCTAATGCCCAGGGTCTTCACTGGACATACAACAGCCACACACAGTACAACATGACCATTACAGGCGAAATGTATTTGGATGGAGTGTCGTTGAAGACCAATCCGGATGCCCAATATCTTGAAATAGGTGCTTTCTACGGTGATGAATGCCGCGGCGCATTCTTCCCGACACATAACCCTTCATCATACTACCAGGGATATGCCTACATGATGCAGGTGTATAGCAACGTAGCATCAGGCGAAGAGATGAATTTCAAAGTCTATAACCATCAGACAGGCGAGGAGATGGATGTTGTTTGCACAAGCGGTTTCACTTTCCAGAGCGATGCCAACCTTGGAACACTCCATAACCCTTATGCCATCCATTTCTTCCACACTTATGATATCACCGCCGCTGCCGTTCCGGCAGCCGGCGGTGCTGTAACTGGCGCTGGCACCTACAACCATGGTGCAACATGCACCTTGACAGCTACACCTACCACAGGCTACACCTTCCAGAACTGGAAGAAAGGTAACACCGTGGTTTCGACCAACCCGTCATACACCTTCACAGTGACAGAGGCAGGCGCTTACACCGCTAACTTCCAGCTGAACAGCTACGATATCACAACATCTGTCAACCCTACAGCAGGCGGTACGGCGACAGGAGCTGGCACCTACAACCATTTCGCAAGCTGCACCTTGACAGCAACACCTGCCACAGGCTATGACTTCGTCAACTGGACAAAGGACAATGTGGTGGTTTCAACCAATGCCAGCTACACCTTCACAGTTGAAGGCGCTGGCACTTACACAGCAAACTTCCAGCTTAAGAGCTACAACATCACTGCAACAGGAAATCCTACAGCAGGCGGTACAGTGACAGGAGCAGGTACATACAACCATTTCGCAACCTGCACCTTGACAGCGACACCGGCAACAGGCTACACCTTCACCAACTGGAAGAAAGGCAACACCGTTGTTTCAACCGATGCCACCTACAGCTTCACAGTGACCGAAGCAGCTGCTTACACAGCAACCTTCACTTTGAACACCTATGAGATTACAACAGTTGCCAATCCTACAGCAGGCGGTACAATGACAGGCGCCGGCACCTACAATCACGGCGCTACAGCAACATTGGTCGCTACACAAGCCACAGGCTACACCTTCCAGAACTGGACAAAAGGCGGCAATGTCGTCTCAACCAACGCTTCTTACACATTCACAGTGGAAGGCGCTGGCGAATATGTCGCTAACTTCACATTGAACAGCTACGCTATCACAGCCTCAGCCAACCCGGCAGCAGGCGGTACAGTGACTGGGGCTGGAACATTTAACCATGGCGCAAGCTGCACTCTTACGGCAACCACCAACACAGGTTACACCTTTACCAACTGGACAAAGAACGGTCAGGTTGTTTCAACCAATGCATCTTACACCTTCACAGTGACAGGCGCTGGCACATACGTTGCCAACTTCACTTTGAACAGCTACAATGTCGCTGCAACAGCCAACCCTACAAACGGCGGCAGCATCACAGGCACAGGCACTTACAACCACGGCGCTACAGCCACATTGACAGCAACAGCTGCAACAGCATCAGGCTATCACTTCGTGAACTGGACCAAGGGTACTGAAGTGGTGTCAACCAACGCCACATACAGCTTCACAGTGACAGAAGCAGTCAACCTCGTCGCTAACTTCGCCTTGAACAATTACAATGTCACAGTGTCGGCTAACCCGACAGTAGGCGGTACAGCGACAGGCGGCGGCACCTACAACTGGGGCGCAACAGCACATCTGGTTGCTACACCTGCCACAGGTTACAACTTCACCAACTGGACAAAGGGCGGTACAGTGGTTTCCACATCGGCAACTTACGACCTCACCGTGACTGAAGCCGGCGCATACGTTGCCAACTTCGCAAAGAACGTCTATACCATCAATGCATCAGCCAGCCCGGCAGCAGGCGGTACAATCACCGGCGCAGGTAACTACGAATACGGTTCAACAGCAACATTGGTTGCAACAGAAGCCGAGGGCTACACCTTCCAAAACTGGAAGAAGAACGGCTCGGTAGTTTCAACAAATCCAACCTACAGCTTCACGGTGAATGCTAATGAAACATACGTGGCCAACTTCACATTGAACAGCTACGCTATCACAACAGCAGCTAATCCGACAGCAGGCGGTACAATGACAGGCGCTGGCACCTACAACCATGGCGCTACAGCAACATTGGTTGCAACACCAGCTATAGGCTATGACTTCGTCAACTGGACCAAGGGCGGTCAGATTGTCTCAACCAACGCTTCTTACAGCTTCGCAGTGACAGAGGCAGGCGCTTACACAGCCAACTTCCAGCTGAAGAGCTACAACATCACTGCTACAGCCAACCCTACAGCAGGCGGCACAGTGACAGGAGCCAACACCTACAACCATGGCGCAACCTGCACATTGGTGGCTACACCTAACACAGGCTACACCTTCGTCAACTGGAAGAAGGGTAACACAGTGGTTTCAACCAACCCATCATACACCTTCACAGTGACCGAGGCAGGTGCTTACACAGCAACATTCAGCTTGAACAGCTACGCTATCACAACAACAGCCAACCCGACAGCTGGCGGTACAGTGACAGGCGCTGGTACCTACAACCATGGCGCTACAGCAACATTGGTTGCAACACCAGCCACAGGCTATAACTTCATCAACTGGACAAAGAACAATGTGGTGGTTTCAACAAGTGCTTCTTACACCTTTACAGTGTCAGAGGCAGGTGCTTACACAGCAAACTTCCAGCTGAAGAGCTATAACATCACAGCTACAGCCAACCCGGCAGCAGGCGGTACAGTGACAGGCGCAGGTTCATACAACCACTTCTCGACCTGCACATTGACAGCAACACCTGCAACAGGCTACACCTTCGTCAACTGGAAGAGAGGTAACACCGTCGTGTCAACCGACGCTTCATACACCTTCACAGTGACAGAGACTGCTTCTTACACAGCAACATTCTCACTCAATAGCTACGCTATCACAGCAACAGCACAGCCGGCATACGGCGGCACAGTGACAGGCGGCGGCACCTACAACCATTTTGCAACCTGCACATTGACAGCAACAGCTAACACAGGCTACTCATTCGCCAACTGGACAAAGAACAATGTGGTTGTCTCAACGGATGCTGCTTACACCTTCACAGTGTCAGAGGCCGGTGACTATGTCGCTAACTTCGTTGCAAACAACTATCAGGTTTCAGTGTTCTTGACACCTGTTAACGCTGGCGTCGTGACAGGCGGTGGCACTTACTCTTATGGTCAGACATGCGTGCTCAACGCTACACCAAACGAAGGCTATTACTTCATCAACTGGAAGAAGAACGATACAGAGATCGTCTCAACAAATCCAGCATATCTGTTCCAGGTTTATGAAAGCGCCGCATACGTAGCACACTTCGCAATCAACGCTTACGAAATCACTGCCACAGCCAGCCCGGCAAACGGCGGTACTATCACAGGCGCAGGCAACTACGAAGCTGGCTCACCATGTACCTTGACAGCTACAGCCAACACAGGCTATACCTTCGTCAACTGGACCGATGCTAATGGCGCAGTCGTTTCAACAAGCGCAGCCTATACCTTCACAGTGAATGCACCTGCAGCTTTCGTCGCCAACTTCTCACTCAACAGCTACGCTATCACAGCAGCTGCAAACCCGACAGAAGGCGGTACAGTGACAGGAGCAGGCACCTTCAACCATGGCGCAAACTGCACTCTGACAGCAACAGCCAACACAGGCTACACATTCATCAACTGGACAAAGGGTAACGAAGTCGTTTCAACCAACGCTTCATACACCTTCACAGTGACAGAAGCTGGTGCTTACATCGCTAACTTCGAACTCAATAGCTACGAAATCACAGTGGTTGCTAACCCAACAGAAGGCGGCACAGTGACAGGCGACGGCACATACATCCACGGTGCTACTGCAACATTGGTGGCAACACCAGCAACAGGCTATGAATTCATCAACTGGACAAAGGGTAACGCAATAGTTTCAACTAACGCTACTTACACCTTCACAGTGACAGAAGGCGGCAACTATATCGCCAACTTCATAATCCAGAAGTTTGAAGTCGTTGTCTCTGCCGACCCAGAGGATCTCGGTACAGTGGAAGGCACTGGCACCTATAACTATGGTGAAACAGTAACAGTCACAGCAACACCATTGCTCGAAAGCCTGTTCCTCAACTGGACAGAAAACGGCGTGGTTGTATCAGAAGAACCTGAATTCTCATTCGTCGTGACAGCCGACCGTAATCTCGTGGCTCACTTCAATGTTGACAGCGTGATAGAACTCGGTAATCATGCATTCACCATCTATCCAAATCCAGTGTCTGAAAAACTCTATATAGAGTGCGCCGAAACCATCGTCGGATGCGAGATTTACAACATCTCAGGCAGATTGGTTTACAGTTCTGAAGAAAATTCTACAAAGATCGAAGTCGATGTCGCAAACCTCTCAGCAGGTTCATACCTCATCCGTATGACATCTGACGGCATGACACAGGTCAAACGCTTCATCAAGAAGTAATCCTAACTTCTTTAAACAGAAAAAGTCGGGCAACGCCCGACTTTTTCTGTTTTTAACTGCCAACTGCCAACTGCTAACTGATAACTCCGCAGAGGTGGTACAGCACTCTCGCACCAACATTTCCGTCCCACTCGTCGTCTTCACCAGGCGAGACCTCGCAGAGGTCGAAGCCGACAATCTCTTTTCCTGATTCCTTGATGCGGTTGAGCAGATACATCAGCTCCTCGTATTCCATGCCACCTGGCACCGGTGTTCCAGTGTTTGGACACAGTTTCGGGTCTAAACCGTCGATATCGACTGAAATATATACCTTTTCAGGCAATGCGTCGATGATTTCGTCGCAAATATTCTTCCAGTTGGCGCCTTCGTACATCCTGCGGCGGTTGTCACGGTCATAGAACACCTTCACACGGCCATTTGAATCCTGAATCAGCTGTTTTTCCTGATGGCAGTAGTCGCGGATTGCCACCTGAACGAGTTTCTCGACTTTTTCAAGCTTCAACACATTATAAAATATTGAAGCGTGCGAATATTTGAAGCCTTCGAAGCACTCGCGGAGGTCGCTATGGGCATCTACGTGCAGGATGCCGTAGTTCTCACCTATATTATTAAGGTATTGGTGATAGGGCAGGGGCGTGCTGTGGTCGCCGCCAAGCAGACCGACCTTCTTGCCTTGTTTCTTCCAATATGCGATGCGTTCGCGAAGCCAGCTGAACATTTTCTCGAAGCCGTCCTCGATGGCTTTGTATTTTGCATCATATTTCCAAGGAAACTCGTCAACTTCTCCGCTTTCTATGCCTTCGATAATCTCCTCGCTGACAGGTGCCAGCTGGTCGTGAAGTTCCCTCAATTCCTTTGGAAACTCATCCATCCAGATGCCGCGTTGCCACAAATCAGGGTAGTCGTGGTGGCACAAATCGACCTGCATGGAACCATCAAAAACGGCACTCGGTCCATCGACGGTGCCGCGGTTGTAACTCGTTGTCAGTTCCCATTCCACAGGGATGATTATTATCTCGGCATCCTCAGCCGTGCAAGGTAGTCCATAGATTCCCGAGCCTAAAGCCGCCGCCGCATTGGGGTCAAAAGATTTCTCAGCCATAATGTTAAAATTTTGACAAAAATACAAAAACTTTTAAAATGACTTGCTTTTGTATTAAAAATTGTGTAATTTTGCAGAACTAATTCACGGAATAGTAACAAAATTATTTGCCTATGATATAAAACGCAACTTGTTTGCGCACACTTTAAAAACATAATGGGAAAAGCGTTAGAAGCTAAATCTTGATTATTCGGAAGCTGGACACTTTCATATAATTCTACCAAGAGTAAAGTTTTTGACGCTCACGCGGTTTGCGTGGGCTTTACTCGTAAATTTGGTAGAATAGGTAGTCCAGACCTCGAATAATCAGATTAAGCGAAAAAGCACCACGCTTTTTTTGTGTGCGGCTGGTTTTTAAAAGGTGCTTGAAAGGAGGTGCCGATAGCCTAGTCAAGTGGAGGCAAATAACAGTTTAAATATGTACGTTAAAAGAATAGTTGTAGCAACATCATTTATATTATTAACGATGCTTGCATATTCACAAAATTCCATATCGGAGATGTATGCACATTCAAAAAGTAGCTCTCAACAAGCTGAAAAAGCAAAATATTATATTGAGGGAGACTATAGTGTAAATCTTGTAAATGGTCAGTTTGAATATAAATTGGAAAACATTGTTTCAAAAGGTATTACATTTACGTATGAGGATTATAAAATAGGCGAAGAAAGAGATGAATTTGAAGTATTTTATTTTGACCATGCCAATACAGACTATCCTGGCGGTTTTGATGGTGGATTGAAGTTTTGGAAATGGGATAAAAATAACAATAAATGGCAGATAGATAGTGAAACTATAGACGGAGAGTTACAAGCTAGTAAAAATAAAGTCATGACAATTATGCTTGTACTTGATTGTAGTACTTCACTTGGTGATAAGTTTGATGATTTGAAGAACTATGCCGAAAGATTTATTGATATCATATACGAAAAATCTCATGATGGTAATGTAAGATTAGGTATTATAGGATTTAATACTATGTCATATACTGAAAATACAGTATATCCTATAACTGAACTAAATCAGAAGTCATATTATAGCATGAAGTCATTTATTGAAAGATTAAAAAAAGACAAACAAACGGCTATGTATTATGCAATGCGTTTGGCATCTGATTATATGGAGAATTATGTTAACAATATAGAATTGGAAGAAAACGTTGAATATGATGGTTCTTATATAGTTACATTTACTGACGGTTATGACAACAATTCAAGAGATCCTGAAATCGGTATTCCTGCTGATGGATTATTAAATCCTTATTATAAATATGTTAAGGAGAAATGTTTAACAAAAGAATTGAAGGGAAAGCCTATAGAAAGTTTTGTTATTGCTATTGAAGGTAATGATGTAGGAGGAAATGCTCAAAGGTTTAGAGAGGTTTTGTCAGGCCTTTCTTATGATGATGATCATTTCAAACTTGCAGATAATTTCGATCAATTGGAAGAAAAGTTTAATGAAATAGCTAAAAACCTGATTGACAGATGGAATAACCTTGTGTGTTTTGTACCGCCAAGCTATTATGGCAAAGTTAGATGGACGTTGGGTAAAGCTCCATCTCCCAAAACCGACAAACCATATAAATTCAGTATTGGTGCTATAGCTATAAAAATTAATGGTCTATCGATGAAGTATTTTACAGGAAGAAGATGGGCTATGGAAACAGATATTGGTATTTCTTTCTATGAAATTGAAAAAGAGAGTTATTATTACTCCTATTATGGAGGATATTATGGAAAAGAAGTCAAAAAAGTAAATGCAATAATGCTACATCAGACATTTATGTGGGAACCACGGTTAGTAGAAAGCGATGGATTAAATTTGCATGGAATGTTTGGTGCAGGAGTCGGAGTCGGCATCGCAGATGATGATTTGGAAATTGTTCCTCAGGGAATTGTAGGTCTTGAGTTTATATTTGGAATACCATTAACACTTCAGTTAGATGTAAGACCAATGTATTACACTAAAGTTATTGACGATTTCAAGATAGGATTCAATATTAGCGCCAGATATTATTTCAAGTAAACATTACATTTTTTAATAGTTTTGCCCTTCAGCCTTAAAGTTGAAGGGCTTTTAATTTTTGTTTTTAAAAATATTTCGCATATATGCGAAATATTCAAAATTTATTATTATCTTTGCGGCGATAAATGGAGGTTTGATTATGAAGAAGGCAACAGTAAAGATAATAGAGCAGAGCGATAAAGTGGGGTTGTACTCAATTTGCTTTGACGGTAGTGATTTAAGTGAGTATGAAAACTTTGTAAAAAAGTTCATAAATGATGCAAAGCTGAACAAGGATTTTCAATTGGTGTTAAGAGCAATCAACAGGATTGTTGCGAATGGAGCTCTGGAACGCTATTTCCGTCCTGAAGGAAAATTCAAAGATAATCTTGCAGCGTTGTCAATTGATTCAAAAGTTTTGCGTTTGTATTGTTTGCGAATATCTGACCAAATTTTGATTGTCGGAAATGGTGGCGCGAAAAATACGAGAACATACGAGGAAGACGAGGAGTTGAGCGGTTATGTTATGGATTTACAGAAGTTTGATAAATTGCTTGCCCAAGAAATGAAAAATGGGAAAATCAGAATTGAACAGAATGTAATTACAGGCATTGAAAGTGCCTCTTTCGAGATATGAAAAAAGATAATAATGTAAGAATCTTCAGCCCAATCATTCAGGAAGCGTATGATAACATTTCAGAACTTGACATGGCAACGGATGCTATAACCGATGGCATAGCCAATCGTATTGATTCAGTAATGAAAGAAAAAGGAATCAGTAGGAAAGAACTTGCGATCTTAACACATCGTCGACCATCAGATGTCACCAGATGGCTTGGTGGTGGTCATAATTTTACATGTCGAACCATCGCTCTTATAGAACAAGCTTTAGGCACCTCAATTATTCAGATTGCACAATAATCATAAAAGTAATATATGAATAAAGTTATCCTGGCATTGTTTTGTTTCTTCTTGCTGCATTCTGCTTTAGCTCAGAATACCGCCGCCGCCAACAAAAAGCTTAATGGCGACAAGGTTATTACTGGCATCTTCAACTACGACCTAGCAGCTCAGATTGCTGATGAAACCAACCGTCAGCGTGAAGCTGCAGGAGTGCCGCCGGTGAAGATGACAAAACTACTTTGCGATATGGCCATGTTGCGTGCAGCAGAAGCGCAACCAAGTTTGCCGCATGCCAACGACAATCCACATAATCGGCCTAATGGACAAATGTTTTATACCATCTTGGATAAAGTTGAACGCTGTTCCCGCACATCGGAAAACATTCATTATGGTAGCTTCGATGCACAAAGAATAGTTACCAACTGGATGAGCTCGGAAGGACATCGCCGCAATCTCCTCGACTCACTGGTGTTCACTATCGGCGTCGGAGCCTTTGTATGGTTTGACGACGACGGTGAACTTGTGGACGTGATAGTCAGCACCCAGCTTTTCAGCGATTGCCAGACTAACTTGGATTATCGTCCAAGCGGTGTCGAAAAGGTTCAGGTGAAAATCACCAGCAAACCCGACACAAAGTCAAAAGTAATCAAACGAGAAGAATATAAAGTTGCGCCCGACACGGATATTATGCACATTAACTAAAAAACCACGGGACAATTTTTGTACCGTGGTTTTTTCTAATGTCTAAGGTCTAAAGACTAAGGTCTCTATTCCAATGTGTGGATCACCAAACCTGATCTGAGTTTCGGCTCAAACCATGTTGTCTTAGGTGGCATGATGTTGCCGGTGTCAGCGATGTCGATGATCTGCTTCATTGAAACAGGATACATTGCGAAAGCGACCTTCATCTCACCATTATCGACACGGCGTTTCAACTCGCCGAGACCGCGGATACCGCCAACGAAGTCGATGCGCTTGTCGGTGCGGAGGTCCTTGATGCCGAGGATGTTGTCCAACACGTTGTTGCTCAAAATTGTCACATCGAGAACGCCGATTGGGTCGTTGTCATCGTATGTGCCAGGTTTTGCGCTCATCTTGTACCAGTGGCCGTCGAGGTACATGCTGTGCTCATGCAGCTTGGCTGGCTTGTAGATCTCTGTTCCCATGTCGGTGACTTCGTATGTCTTGCCGAGAGCCTTGATGAACTCGTCTTTGCTCAAGCCGTTCAAATCCTTAACAACGCGGTTGTAGTCGATGACGTTCAGCTGGTTGTCAGGGAAGATAAC
>Ga0265301_10002737_pt1 | contig 19808 bp, 19 predicted proteins | sample AusTroGonzalo_MG_2_FD_193488 | JGI IMG/M metagenome (GOLD analysis project Ga0265301, IMG submission 193488) | Bovine rumen microbial communities from tropical cattle in Woodstock, Queensland, Australia - Gonzalo_04 | ecosystem: Host-associated > Mammals > Digestive system > Stomach > Rumen ... | reverse complement strand
ATAGAGTGTCCCGTCTTCGTGAACGAATGGGAACATCTCATCCGCTGCGGTGTTGATGCCTGCCCCTAAAGGCTGCGCGTTCACCCATTCCGAACCGTCCAGCTCTGCCATCCATATATCCTTGCCTCCTTCGCCGCCGGGACCGTCACTCACGAAATAGAGCGTGTCTCCTGTCGGGTTCAATGCCGGGTGACCGACAGTGATCGAACTGTCTTTGAACAACTTCACTTCCTGCGCTTCGCCCCACTGGCCGCTTGCGCGTTCGCTCTTGTAGATCTTGGCACCCAGGTCCTGACCGTTGATAGGTTTGGAGTAGGTGAAGAACATCGTCCGGCCGTCCTTGGAGAACGAGCACACGCCCATCTCTGCCGTGCCGGCTTGCTTGCCACCGGTCGAGTCATTATCCTGTTTCTCCTCTTCCGGCGCATCGTACAGGCCTTCCGCCAGTTCTATCTCTTCCCACTCACCGGCGGCGTTCTTGCGCGTCTGATAGAGTTGGAACAGTTGCTGGCCGGTCACGTTACTCGCACGTTTGAGACTCTTCTTGCCTTTCTCTTTCGACTCTTGCCGGTTCGAGGAGAACATCAGTGCGTCATCTGCCGAACCGATGAACATCGGCGCGAAGTTACTCGTGCGTTTCGCGTTGAACTCCTTGGCTTCCTGCACTTTGTATCGCGAACCCTCTTTCTTCCATTCGTCTATCTTCTGGCACGAGTACATACCGGCTTTTGCTACATAATCGTCCGGGTGGGACTGCAAGTATAACTCATAACTCTTGGCGGCATCCTTGTACTTGCCTTGGTACTGCAGCACTTGACCTGCGTGCAAGAAGATGGTGGAGTCCTGCAAGTGGTATTTGCAACGCAGTGCACTCTGGTAGCAGTTGGCTGCACGAGGGTTATTGATGGCGCGGTAGCACTCGCCTTGCCTGTATGCCACGTAGCCTTTCAGTTCGCGGTCTTTCTTCGTGGACAACTGGCTGTAGCAGGACTTGTAGATATCCGCTGCGGTGTAATACTCACCGATAGCGAATTTCTTGTCCGCCCGCTTCACCCGCTGCTGGATAGAGCACCCGGAGAGAGTAAGGAATAAGGAGCAAAGAGTAAAGACTAATATGTTTCGACTAAATCTCAATTCTTAATTCTTAATTCTTAATTTTAATTTTTAATTCAGTTCGTGCACTACCAGTCCGCTTCTCAGTTTCGGCTCGAACCACGTCGTCTTGGGCGGCATAATATTGCCACTATCTGCGATGTCGATAATCTGTTTCATCGTGACAGGGTAGAGTGCCAGTGCCATTTTCCATTCGCCGCTGTCCACTCTCCGCTCCAGTTCGCCCAGTCCGCGGATACCGCCCACGAAATCAATCCGTTTATCCGAACGCAGGTCTTTGATGCCGAGGATCTTGTCCAGTATCAGGTTGCTCGATATCGTCACATCCAGCACGCCGATAGGGTCGTTGTCGTTATATCGTCCCTCTTTGGCTTTGAGTTGATACCATACCTCACCCATATACAGCGCGAAATAGTGCAAACCTCTCGGACGTACCAGGTCATAGTTCGGCTCTCGTAACTCGTCGTGGTATTCAACGATATCGAAATCCTCTTGCAGTTTGTCCAGGAATTCTTGCTCCGTCAGGCCGTTCAGGTCCTTCACCACGCGGTTGTAGTCGATGATATTGAGCTGATTCTCCGGGAAGCACACCGCCATAAAGAAATTGAATTCTTCTGAATGCTGACGGCTGATGGCTGAATGCTGGCGCTCTGCGCCTACTCCGGCGGCAGCAGCTGAACGATGGTGTCCGTCCGCAATATACATCGCCGGTATCTCAGCAAAAATGGCCGTGATACGGTTTATCGTCGCTTTGTCATTGATCACCCAGAACGTGTGTCGGAATCCTTCGGGGGCTGCTACGAAGTCATACTCCGGCGCACCCTTGGTCACCTCGGCTACTATCGCGTCCAGGTCATCACGGTGAGGGTAGGCGAAGAACACGGGTTCCATGTTCGCGTTCAGCACACGCACATGCTTCATCCGGTCTTCCTCTTTGTCCCGGCGCGTCAGCTCATGCTTCTTGATGCGTCCCTCCAGATAGTCGTCCACCCACGCACCGACCACCAGACCGTATTGCGTTTTACCTCCTAACGGGCTTTCGACTTTCGACTTTTGACTTTCGGCTAATATGGTCTGCGCATACACATAGTATTTCTCCTCCTGGTCCTGCACGAGCCAGCCTTCCGCCTTGAATTTCTTGAACTGTTCCAGGGCGGCATTGTACACACGCGGGTCGTGTTCGTCTGTGCCCGGCGCAAAATTGATTTCCGGTTTGATGATATGATATAAGGACTTCGGATTTCCTGCCGCCTCTGCGCGCGCTTCTTCACTATTCAGCACGTCATACGGCCGGCTGCTCACCTGTTCCACCAACTCTCTCGGTGGCCTGTATCCCTTAAATGGCTTGATCTTCATGATGTCAATGATTAATTATTCATTTAGAAGGCACAGCCTTCTCTGCTCCCATCGAGCAAGTGCCGTTGAACTGCGCACCCGGCTCTACCACCAGCGTCTTCGTCTTCACGTCACCTTGTATCTTGCCGCTTGCGCGCAGGCTTAACTGCTGGCTGCATGTGATCTTGCCGTCCATCAGGCCGAGGATCTCTGCGTTCGCGCATACGACAGTCCCTTTGATACGCCCTGCCTCGCCGATAACCACCTTACCCGTACAATTCAACTCGCCCTCTATCAGGCCGTCAACCCGGAAATCACTGTCTGCAGTGATGTTTCCTACAATCTTGCTTCCTGCGGTCAATGCATTGAACATCAATCCGCTTTGTTGTTTGTCATTTGCCATAATTATCTCTTTTTTTGTCTTTCTATCTTGAGCTTTCAGTTTTCAGACTGTTGTCTATTCTTGTGGCTTCTTCCCGTAACCGATAACCGATAACCGTTAACCGATAACCGTTACTTTCCTTCCTCCTTCTCATGCTTCAGGTGCTTGAAGAAGATATTCACGGTCATGATAGCCGCGGTGCCGAGAACTGCCTCCGCAAACATCCCGCTTCCGCACAGACAACCGATCGCTGCCGCACACCATACCGTGGCTGCTGTTGTCAGACCCTTCACCGTGTCGCCGTCCTTGAAGATGATACCTGCGCCCAGGAAGCCGATACCCGACACTACCTGCGCGATGATACGGCTGTTATCCCCTCCGAAGATAGCCGGCGACATCAGCACGTAGAGCGCACTGCCGATAGCTATCAGCGAGATTGTCCGGGTACCTACCACTTTGCCGTGCAACTCCCGTTCCATGCCGATCAGATAACCTAATGCTGTCGCCAGAACGAGCTTCGTAATGACCCCAATCCAGTCTGTTTGTATGAATGTTTCTATCATGACACACAATTTTGCGTGCAAAATTACAAAAAAAATTTGACATACACAAAAAAAAACGCACCGAAATGCGTTTTTTTTTAGCTTTCAGCCTTCAGCCTTCAGTTTTTTAGCTGTTGGCTGTTAGCTGTTAGCTGTTAGCTGATGGCTGACGGCTGATGGCTGACGGCTGATGCAGGTCTGACCTGGCTGACGGCTTTTTTAGCCTCCGTACTGGTCGTCGTAGGCGTCGCCGCAGACTTTCCACAAGTAGGCCTTGAAGGTTTTCTTGCCATTCGGCAGATCCTTCTGCGCTTTGAACGCAGCCTGGTCGGTGGTCAGTGTAGAGATGTTCTCCTTGCGAGCTTTGACGGCCTGTGACACAACGGTGAAACGGGTGCGGGCTGCACGTGCCTCAACGGTCTGCGCGATCTTGTTGCCGTAGGTGTCACCCTTGCGGACGTACAGACGCGTACAGTTGGGGTTGGTGGTCGCGGCCTCACGGTGCGTACCAATCAGGTAGTCGCCGTGGTTGTGACCGTCACTTTTCTTCGGTTTGGCTAACGAGCCCTTTACGTACTCGATACCCGGTGAATACTTTACTACTCCCATGATATTTCAAATTGAAAATTGAAAATTGAAAATTGAAATTGCCATTCTTTAGAGAGGCGGCTATTTTACCTCTTTGCGGTGTTTCTCGATGTGGTAGAAGCCGAGTGTGAGGATCTTGACGATGACCTCAACCAAGACTTTCTTCCAATCGGGTTTTTCGGTGTTATGTTCCATAAGCAAAAATATTTTTGTTTCTGTGCAGTCTCTGGCGGCAAACATGCCGCCAAAGGGGAAAATGATTGTTATACTATATCGATGTAGATGGGTTCGCATCTGTTCTGCTCGTTGATAAGGTTCTGCACGAGGTTCTGATATTCGGCGCGCCTTGTGATGAGTATACATCCGTGCGAGTGTTCGGGTTTCGTGCCGCCGTGGATGCGTATTCCTGAGCGTCCGGGAACGTTGACGAGCAGTGGCATTAGTGTGCCGAACTTAGGCGATAGTGTTACGGCTATTCGGTAGCGTCCGGTGGGGATGAGGCACTTGGCATTTTCGAGCGCGTGGAATGTCTCGAGTGTTGTTTGTTCGCCAGTGAGGGGGTTTTCGTCATAGGCGATGAGCGCTCCCCTGACAGCGTTTCCGTCGGGTCTCTGTCGTGTGAGTTTATATAGTCCCATAATTTCTGTGAGTAAGCAGCGTCGATACCGAACAACGCACCCGCGAATGTCGCGACCTCTCCGAAGCCGATTAGGAGCGAATCGTGAATCTGCCCGAGCGGTTCTATATAGACCCCGCAGAAGAGCAGCACAAGTCCCCCAAAGGCGAGAATGGCGGCAGTGATGAGTTGAACGGTAATTTTTCGCATAATTATTAGTTTTTTGGCTGTCAGCCGTTAGCTGTTGGCCGTTAGTTATTTTTTGGGCTGTCAGCCGTTAGCTGTTGGCTGTTAGCCGTTAGCTGTTGGCCGTTAGCTGTTGGCTGTTAGATTTTCCGCAGCGGGATCTGTCGGCAAACATGCCGCCAAAGGGGAAAATGATATTGGGCATTTTCGATTTCGGGTGCAAAAGTACAACAAAAAAGCGAGACCGCCAAAAAAGCAGTCTCGCGAAATTAAGAATCTTAAATTTCAGTCAATCTCGGGTCAAATCATAGCCGCAATACCGAGAAAAATGTTCGGCTTCGGAGTGAGAAAGCCAAAACACTCCATCGGCTTTTTCCCTCATACACAGCCGTGCTCGCGTGCACATTCCGTGCTTGGCTATCCAGCCGTAGAGGAGGATATTCAGCCCTTTCAATCCGACATCGCAGTGAATGGCTCTTTCAAGTCGTGCAGTTAGTTGCGCGAAAGTGATTGCATCTTTTTTCATAGGCCGAAAGTTGTTTTGAGGTTGATGATGTCCTCGGCGTTGTAGGTGAGTTTGACGCCCTCTTGTCCATTCCACTTGACGCGTTCGGCGGCGGTGAAATCACCGGCTTCGTAGAGTGCATCGTATAACTCTTTCCAACCGATTTGGATGTCGGCAAAGATGATGCCTACTTTAGCAATGGCTGCGCAGTCGAAGATGAATCGGATGTGTCCGTCTGGCGGGACATTTATTCTCGGAGCACGCTGTCCGATGAAGTGATTGTTTTTGGTGCGTCGGATGTAATATCCGTGGTATCTGCTGAGGTATCCTTTGATATGCACAACACGTTTTGATAAAATGATTTCCATAAAAATGCTAACGATATAAATAGGTTAAACATAGGTTAAACATAGGTTGAAGAGCCATCAGCTGTCAGCCGTCAGCCGTCAGCCGTCAGCTATCAGCCATCAGCCATCAGCCGTCAGCCATCAGCTATCAGCTCTCAGCCGTTAGCCATCATTTTTTTTATTTCCAATCGCGTACGTACTCGAGGCCGAAAAGGTTCATCGTCTCGCGTGTACAGAGTTTGAAAAGTCCGTTGTATCGCACTTGTACGATGTCGGCGTCCGTCTCGTCTCCGCGAAGGAAGTCGGGTATTGGTTCCGGGAAATCGGCGATGAGCCAGTCGAGGCGCGCTTTGAAATGCGCTCCGGATTTGACTGCCTCAAGGAGTTTGATTTTCTTGGCGGGTGATGCGTGTTGCCATGCTGCAAAGGCTTTTCTTTCAATGTCATTAATTGCGCCAGTCGGTAACTGCCCACCTTTTTCCTTAAATGCCGTTTTAATATCAGACCAAAAAGGAATAGGGTTTTCGCGCGTGTCGCACGCCTGTGCGCACGTCGCATGTTCTTTCTCATTCATAATTTCATTATTAATAATAAAGGGGTTATTAGGGGGAAGATTTTTTTGTTCATTTTGAACTGCACTTTGTTCATTTTGAACTGCACTTTGTTCATTTTGAACTGCACTTTGTTCATTTTGAACTGCGAACAAAACTTTTTTCTCATCCTCATATATAAGCCCCAAGTTCAACAATTTTTGTACAGCCCTGTATGTAGTAGGGCGCGAAATAACGAACGGCAGCGCGTTTGCAAGGTCTCGGTAATTGGCGAACCACCCCCGTCCGCTCTTGGTACATTTGAGGATGGCGGCAAAGACGCAAGCCTCGTTGGCGTTGAGGTTATGCATTCGCGCAGTCGTATCGTCGATGAGTAGTTTCATTGTTTCGGGTGTACGTTAGCCCACTTGATTGTGTTCATCTACTTGGCTCGTTTCGACCAGTACGCCGTTGCCAATGTCGTTTGCCTCGTTGCAAGCGATGCTGACGTCGTCATAAGAACCGTAGTACCAGAAACCATCGTTTGGTGCTTTCTCATTTCTGCAATCGCGGATGACCATGTACGGGTGTTTCCTCCAGTCCTCATGGTCGATGTTCTTTACTGAATAGTGTGCCATAATTAGTCCTTTCATTAACCTACGCATTCTCTGCATAGCAAACCTGTACTTGTTGATAACATTTCCTCTCCTTCGAGGAACTCATAACCACAACATGAGCATCTTTCTCCACCATCAGCAGTTATCCATCTGTTTTCAGTTTTTGTCATATTCAGTCCTCCTATTGTTGATTAAAATGGTTTTCGGTCAGTTTGTACGCCGAGACGAAGCCGATGAAGTTGGCGATACTGAATGAGCGCCACTCCTGTTTGTCGAGATCAAAGAAGGCGATGGCGGCTATTGGCTTTTGGCCGTTAGCTTTTGGCTCTTGGCTATTTGCTTTCGGCCACTTATCGGCAGGGATGAGCGTAGGGTGCAGTGTTGCTCTGGCTTCCCGGATAGAACCGTCTTTCTTGTAGAAGGAGAAGGTGACGAGCCCATCCGAAAGGGCTTTCCGCAAACGGATGAAATACCAAGCCATCCGCATACACTCCGACCATGAGCGCACCTCGTGATGTGCGAGTAGTGGCAGAATGATCTTGTGTTCGTTTGAATAGAGTTGATGCGCCATGTACATGACGCGAGATGAAGTTTTCATAAAAATTTACTATTTAATTATTTACCATTTAATCATTTATTTTGTCATTTAGACATTTAGCCAATTGGGGCTTTTTCTTGTACTGCTCAAAATGGGCGAAACAGAAGGATTCGGTGGGCTCATAGAGGGCGACACGGAGATCCTCGCGGGTGAGGTGATTGTAGTGACGCTCGGTGATGAAGATTTTGATTTTCGCCATGCGGTCGAAGTACCGCAGTAGATAGGCGCGGTCGATGCGCATGGTATCATAGCCCTTGTGTTTGAGTTTACTTAAGAATCCGCCGTCACGTTGATTAATCTCAATGCTTACTTGCCGGAGGTTCTCGGGTCGGTTGTCTGTGGTGCAGCCGTTGATGTGGTCGATGGTCATACCGGGTTGCATGGGTCCAATCCACGCGAGATAGACGGCGTGAGAGGCGTATATGTGAATATTATATCCCCAGGCATGTTTGAATTGGAGATACTCCTGTTTGCGCCCATGCCCGTCGTTTCCATTCAAAGTAGCATTGGTTTTCTTCATTCTGCCGTTAAGAAACAGCTGTACGCCAATCACACCGCCGTGCCCGTTGTTGACATAAAAGGCGGTGTGTCTTTCGGGATGCATGGGCGATCCCTTGAACGGCACGAGCATGAACACGATGCCGTTGTATTCGATTCGTTTAGGGTACATAACATTGCGGAATTTGAAGACCTACAAACCAAGCGGCAACAAAACAGAGTGCCGCAACTGCAAGATAGATGAACGCAGGCAGATACTCACGCCAAAACTGCGTGTACGTGCGTCGGTTCTGTGTGAAAACGGTCCAAAGACCAAGAGCGCCTGAGACAAAGAAGAAAGCCAACAGGACAGAAGATAAAATTGTATAAAACATAATTGCATGCATTTCGTTTTTCCCTACGAGCGACGTTGCTGTTCGGCGAAATGCGATGCAAAAGTACAGCCTTAAAAATAGAAACCCCGGCAAAATTTGCCGAGGCTGCAAAAAAAATGCTAATTGTTCACGATATAGCGGATTTTGCGCTCCGAAGCGTCAATATGCAGCGCCAATTTAGAGTTGGCGTTATACGGAAATTCCTTGTAGAACCGTTCATAAAGTCCCTTAATACAGAGCCGTTCAAATTCCTTAAATTCGAATAACACATCATCGACGTTCTCCAGACCGTCAACAGCTTTCATAAACTCCTCCACCATAACCGGTGTGAGGTCTTCTTTTGTGCGCATAACCGTTTTGTTTTGCGCGTCAATGGCTTTTTTTAGGGAATGAAGAGAGGCGGCAATCCGTCCACTCCTCAGGCCCTAGGAAAGCCTATAACATAGCCGGATGCCGCCCCTATAGGGTTGCATAACTTGTTAGCAATAAGTCGAATTTCCTAGGTTCGAGGATTGCTTGACGCAAGTTTATTTATCGGTTCAAAACGTTGTCAATCACCCAACCAATGAAAGCAAGACCAAGAAGCCACGCGCCCATGCCAAGCAATATAAAAACAATCGTTTTGACCATGTTCAATTCATCGTCCAATTAAATGGATCATGAAATCGGGTACAAAATTACAAAAAAAATATGATATATGCAAGAGAAAAAGCAGAAAAAGTAGAAAAAAGTCTAAAAATTTGCATATGTCAAAATTTTTGTGTAACTTTGCAGCGCAATTCTGTGAGCCTATTTTGTAAGTTTTTGATATAGTTTGAATAGTTCGGCGACGCAGGCGGATTCGGTCATGGAGGTAGGGAATCCGTATGCAGCCATAACAGCGCGGTCGTTCTCGCGGTGAGCAGTACGGAGCTCGGGCGGCATCGTCACTTCGTCGTAGAGGTCGGCGAGGGAGCAGTCGGGGTACTTGGCACGAGCGTCAAGGATAGCTTGGGCGGTTTGCTCGATCTTGGCTTTCTGCTCGTCGGTCGGTGTCGGCCATGGGAATGTGTTATAAACAATAGTGTTGCTATAACGATACCTCATTTCCAACCGTCCACATACTGCACGCATCCATGCGTTATGAACATTGGATGTCAGCACCCCAAAATGATATAAAGAGGCAGAGGGAACGACATTTGCGGAATCGTTGCAAATAATATCGGATGGCACATAACCAATTGGAATATATCTTCTCTTTTCTGAAGAGTGACGCGGGAATATCAAATAATCTGTTTGAGGCTGGCGGCACTCCATAAATTGTGTTGGGAAGTCCGCATACTTTCTTGTTGCCTCTTTGGAACTATTTAATCGCATCTCTCTAACTTTTGCAATCCTTTCCACAATTAACGGGCAGCGTCTTATATCAGAGGGGTTTGCACCTATAAGCCATAAACAATAACGTAATTTATTGTTAATAAAATCTTCTGCTCCAACCATCCTTTTAATGAATTGTTTAGAGTTAGGATCTTTTGCAATAAACTCGTCGTACTCATTTTCCTCAATTATTAAATGTCCTCCATCAGTTGGCTTACTACCATATATCATTTCTGGAACATTACATAGCGTTTTATTGCGGCTTTCTATCCAAATATCAGGCGCGTCAATGAGATAGGGGTTGATATTGGCGGCTTGGATGGATTGGTTGTCGGAGAGGTAGATGGTTTTACCGGAATGAGATTCCGGGCTAATTGACGAAGAAAAACCTATAATGACACAATGGACGTGGGCTTTAATGTCAGCTTCGCTATCCCAACGGAACGTGCGATATGCAAAGTCGATATGAATACCGAAACGTTCAAAGAGCGGTTTCCATATAGCGGCAACTTGCTCGCCTTGGGTGATAGAGTTGGTAGATACGAGGGCGGCATGGATGGCGGGATTAATAGCCATCATCTGCGCGGCTTTCCAGTACCATGCGGCAACGTAGTCAATCTTTCCTGCTGTCTTATACGGCTTGCCTTTCTCGTCCACATAGATAGAAAGCATGTCCTCTTTCTGCTCTTTGGACTGGAGGCTGTAGCCTACAAACGGCGGATTGCCCATGATATAGTTGAGTTTGTCGGGGGCGATGACGTCGGACCAGTCGAGACGGAGAGCGTTGCCTTCGTGGATGTTGTGGTAGGACTTAAGTGGAAGCGGGTCGATGTTGAAAGAGACGATTTTGGCGGTCTCTTGGAGCATCTGTTCCTCGGCAATCCACAGGGCAGTCGTAGCGACAGAGACCGCGAAGTCGTTGATCTCGATGCCGTAGAACTGGTGGATATTGACCTTGATGGGGTCAGCAAAATCACCGATGATAGTCTGTCCTTTGCTGCGTAGGGCGATAACCTCGTTCTCCAGACGGCGAAGCGAGATGAAACACTCGGTGAGGAAGTTACCGGAACCGCAGGCAGGGTCGAAGAACGTGAGGGAAGCGAGTTTGTCTTGGAAGGCATCGAGTTGGATTCGTTGCTGCTTCTCCTGCGGGATAGCCTTGATGGACGCGAACTCCGCTTTGAGCGCGTCAAGGAAGAGCGGGTCGATGACCTTGTGGATGTTCTCGATAGAGGTATAGTGCATTCCGCCGGAGCGACGTGTCTCGGGGTTGAGGGTCGATTCGAAGACAGCACCGAAGATAGTCGGCGAGATTTCTGCCCAGTCGAAGTCGGCAGAGGCTTTCTCGAGGAGCAGCGTGCGGAGTTCGTCGGTGAACTGGGGGATGATGACGGGTGCTCCGCCTGCAGTGGTGTCGGAAGCGAACAAGCCGCCGTTGACGTACGGGAAGGCTTTGAGGGCGTCATCCAGATAGGGGTCGCGTTGGTCGGTTGGCGTGTCGAGCACTTGGAAGAGGTCGATGAGTGCGCGGCGAATCTGGTTGGCAGGGAACTGGGCGAGGTAGTCGTGGAAAGCCGTGCGGCTACCGAACAGACCTGCGTCTTCAGCATAGAGGCAGAAGACGAGTCGGACGCAGAGGATATTAAGCGATTTGAGCGTAGCTACCGTGTCTTTGTCGATGTACTGCTCGAGGAGCTTGTCGTAGATGATGCCGACGAGGTTGCCGGCTTTGACGCTGACCTCCATTTCGCGTTTGAGGTGCTCGTTGCCTTCGTCCACAAGGAACTGGAGGCGGTAGTACTCTTTTTCGAGGTCTTTGAGGAGGATACGCTGCGGTTCGCCGTTGGGCTGCTCCATGTCATAGACCCAGAACTCGGCGAAGTTACAGGTGACAATCCATCGCGGACGGAGGCTGTATGGCAGTTCAGCAGCATAGCGTTTCGCCTGCTGGAAGGGGTTGAGGACACTACCGTCGGACTGTTTGATGCCGTCGGCGAGGTTCTTGCCGAGACTTTTCTGCTCGATCATGACATGCGTCGAGGGGATGAAGACATCGATGAAGGAGGTGTGGTCGAGTTTGACCTGCTGTTCGAAGGTTAGGAACGAGTCCACGTGCTCGATGCCGAAGACCTCTGCGAGGAGGGTTGTCCAAAACTTCTGGCTCTCGCCTTTCTCGTAGCCTTTGCCAGTCCATCGTTCAGCGAATTCGCGGGCGGCTTTCTGTTGTTCTATTGCGGTCATAGTTTGTGTCGTTTCTGTGTTTGCACGATTTCTTAGCTTACGCACGATTATTTCTTAGCCACAGGCACGATTATTTCTTAGCTTACGCACTATTAACTTCGTTTCTGCGTGCAAAATTACAACAAAAATTTGACATATGCAAGAAAAAAAAGTAAAAAAGCGTCACTTTTTTACGTTAAGCCGTTAAGACGTGGAGCGTATCCCCACTAAAGGCAAAAAAAGATTTGACGATTCGACATTTATTTTTTGGGGAACATTTTGGGATTTTTTTGACCAAAAAGAAAAGAAAAGATATTTTTGGACGAATTTATTTGCGTATATAATTTTTTTTTTGTACCTTTGCAGCCGAATTGCTATGTGCATATTACAAAAACACAAATAAATCTAATTACAATGGCAAAAGTTTATCATGCAAATGAGATCAAGAACGTCGCAATGTTAGGCGGTTCTGGCTCAGGAAAGACGACTCTGATGGAGTCGATGTTGTTCGAGTGCGGGGTGATCAAGCGCCGCGGTTCGATTGAGGCTCAATCGACTGTGTGCGACTATTTCCCGGTAGAGAAAGAGTACGGCTATTCGGTATTCTCGACGGTATGTAACATGGAGTTCGGCGGCAAGAAGTTGAATATCATCGACTGCGCCGGTTCGGATGACTTCTGCGGCGGTACGGTGACTGCACTTCACGTAGCAGACACAGCCGCTATCCTGCTGACCTGTAACGGCGGCGTGGAAGTAGGAACACAAAACAACTTCCGTTTGGCAGAGAAGACGAAGAAACCGATTGTATTCGTGGTGAATAAATGCGACCATGAGAACGCCAACTTCGAGCGTACGATTGATGCACTCAAAGACAATTTCGGCAACAAGGTATGTCTGGTACAGTACCCGGTTAATGCCGGTGCCGGTTTCAACGCCGTTATCGACGTGCTGAAAGGCAAGATGTTGGTATGGAAAGCCGAAGGCGGTGCTCCTGAGTTGAAGGATATCCCCGCAGAGGAAGCAGGCAAAGTAGAGGAGTTGCTCGGTGCATTACATGAGATGGCAGCCGAGGCAGATGAGGCGCTGATGGAGAAATTCTTCGAGGAAGGCACATTGAGCGAAGCGGATACAATCCGCGGTCTGAAAGTGGTGTTTGCAGAAGCCGGTGTTTATCCCGTACTCTGCACCTGCGGCTTGAAAGATATGGGTGTACGTCGTCTGATGGAGTTCATCGGCGACATGGCTCCGTCGGTAGCAGAGGCTCCGAAACCGCAGACCGTGGATGGCAAGGAGATTGCTCCGGACGCTGCCGCTCCGGCATCGATGTTCATCTTCAAGACTTCGGTTGAGCCGCACATCGGCGAGGTGAACTATTTCCGCGTAATGCAAGGAACCGTTCATAATGGTGACGACCTGGAGAACATGGAGCGCGGTTCGAAAGAGCGTATCTCGCAGCTCTATACCGTAGCCGGTTCGATTCGTGTACCGGTGGATGAGGTTGCTGCAGGCGACATCGCAGCCACAGTGAAGCTGAAAGACACCCGCACGGGCAACACCTTGAACGCCAAGGGTTGTGACAACCAGTATCCCCCGATCCAATATCCGCAACCGCGTTACCGCCGTGCTATCAAGCCGGTAACAGAGAGCGATGCCGAGAAACTGGCTGCACTTTTGACGCGTATGCACGAAGAGGACCCGACATGGATTGTAGAGCAGAGCAAAGAGCTTCGTCAGATGATTGTAAGCGGTCAAGGTGAGTTCCACCTCCGCACTCTCAAATGGCGTCTGGAGAACAACGATAAGATGATGGTGAATTATGAGGAGCCGCGTATCCCGTATCGTGAGACGATCACCAAGGCCGCTCGTGCTGACTACCGCCATAAGAAACAGTCCGGTGGTGCCGGTCAGTTCGGTGAGGTACACATGATTGTAGAGCCGTACGAGGACGGTGCTCCGGTTAAGGAAGTCTATAAATTCGGCAATCAGGAGTACAAGATCTCCGTCAAGGACCAGCAGGAAATCAACCTGGAGTGGGGTGGCAAGCTCATCATCATCAACTCTATCGTCGGTGGTGCTATTGATGCCCGTTTCATCCCGGCTATCGTCAAAGGTGTAATGGATCGTATGGAGCAGGGACCGTTGACCGGTTCGTATGCGCGCGACGTACGCGTTATTATATATGATGGTAAGATGCACCCGGTTGATTCGAACGAAATCTCGTTCCGTCTCGCAGGCCGTAATGCGTTCGCGCAGGCGTTCAAAGAGGCGAACCCGAAAGTGCTCGAGCCGGTTTATGACCTCGAGGTATTCGTTCCGTCGGAGATTATGGGTGATGTGATGAGTGATATCAACGGCCGTCGCGGTATGGTGATGGGTATGGAGACCGAGAAGAGCTTCACCCGCCTCAAAGCGCAAGTGCCTCTGAAAGAGCTGGCTTCGTACTCCACGACACTGAGTTCGCTCACCGGTGGACGTGCTACCTTCACGATGCAGTTCAACAGCTATCAGCTCGTTCCGGCAGACGTTCAGGAGAAACTGCTCGCCGCATACGCTGCTTCGCAGACGGAAGAGGAATAAGAAAAAAGAGCCCGAGTGGCTCTTTTTTTTGGCCTTCAGCTTTCAGCCTTCAGTTTTCAGCTTTTTTCCGATGCAGGTCTGACGGCTGATGGCTTTTTTAGCCTCCGGTATCCCGTAACCGGTAACCGATAACCGATAACCGATACAAAAAAACGTCCCCGAAAGGACGTTTTTTTTTGGCCTTCAGCTTTCAGCCTTCAGTTTTCAGACTCATTTCTGACTTCTGATGGCTGGTTTCAGACGGCTCATAACGGCAGATAAATGACCTGTTTGGTTTCGTACCACTCGTCCTTAAACCACTTGCTGCACGGTGTCACTTCCGCTTCTTTGAACGGCTTGATTTCGTCCCGCAGGTCCCCTCCTTTGAGCACTATCAGTCCGTTTGGTACCGCATTACGAGGCTTGGCGGAGATATTCTTTCGTACCAGTTTGACCAGGTCGGGTAGGGGCATGACGGCTCTCGAGACTACAAAATCGAATTTCTGCTTTTCTTCCTCCGCCCGCTCCTGTTTGCACACCACATTCGTCAAACCAAGCGACTGAGCCACCTCAGAGGCCACTTTGATTTTCTTACCGATTGAATCAATGAGCATGAACTGACAGTTCGGAAAGAGAATAGCCAACGGTATTCCCGGAAAACCGCCACCAGTCCCGACATCCAGAATGGTAGTGCCCGGTTGAAAAGGCAGCAGTTTGGCTATTGCCAGCGAATGAAGCACGTGGTGGGTGTAGAGGTTGTCAATATCCTTGCGGGAGATGACGTTGATCTTGCTGTTCCAGTCGCGATAAAGCGCATCAAGCGCAGCGAACTGCTGCGCCTGGTGTTCTGTCAGTTTGAAATATTGAGAAATCAGCATTTCTTATTCCGCCATATTGGTGAAGACGTTCTGCACATCCTCATCCTCTTCAATCTTGTCGATGAGTTTCTGTACAGACTCACGCTGCTCGTCTGTCAACTCTTTCGTGTCATTCGGGATACGAACGAACTCCATGGACTGAATCTCAAATCCATTGTCTTCGAGGTACTTCTGCATGTTGATAGCCTCGTTGAAATCGGAGTAGATGACGATGGTATTCTCTTCCTCATCCACCCCGAGTTCCTCTACGCCGAAGTCAATCAGTTCGAGTTCAAGTTCATCCAGGTCGATACCATCCTTCATCGTGACGGTGAAGCAAGCTTTGCGGTCGAAGAGGAACTGCAGTGAGCCCTGTGTGCCGAGTGTGCCGCCGAACTTGGTGAAGTACGAGCGGATGTTCGCCACTGTACGCATGTGGTTGTCCGTGGCCGTCTCTACGAAGATGGCGATACCATGAGGGCCGTAGCCCTCATAGTTAATCTCCTTATAACCCTCTGCCGACTTATCGGTTGCTTTCTTGATGGCGCGGTCGATATTGTCCTTCGGCATGTTTTCCCGCTTGCACTGCTGAATCAACGTACGCAGACGAGGATTGGAATCGGGATCCGGTCCGCCCTCACGAGCAGCAATGGTGATTTCTTTACCAAGTTTGGTGAATGTGCGGGACATATGTCCCCACCTTTTCAGTTTAGTCGCTTTGCGATATTCAAATGCGCGTCCCATAATGATATTAATTCAAAATTTAAAATTATCAATTTACTGTTGCGGAGTGGTTGCTGTGCTGTCCGCGGGTTGTGGGTCAGCGTGGTCAAGGATGGTCTCAACGTGTACCTCCTCGAAGCTGATCTTGAACTCAACACGGCGGTTTTTCTGACGTCCTGCCTTGGTACTATTATCTGCAATAGGCACATCCATACCATATCCGTGTGCGGTCATACGAGTCGATTCAACACCGTGAGCAATCAGGTAGTTCATCACTGAGTTAGCACGGTCGTCAGACAACTTCATGTTGTAATCGGCCTTACCCACATTATCGGTGTGACCCTGAACCTCGATGATGTAATTGCTGTTCTCAATGAAGGTAGCAGCAATCTGGTCGAGGAGCGGGAAGGACTTCTTCTTGATGGTCGATTTGCCGGTCTCGAACTCGATACCTTGCATTGCTTTCTGGAGCAATTGACGAACCTCACGCTTGATTTCCGGACAACCCTTGTTGATCTTCGGTCCCGGAACGAACGGACACTCGTCCTTATAGTCAGGCACACCGTCACCGTCGCTATCCAGTTCACAACCGCGCGCATCGACATGACCGATTGCCTCCTTCGGCGTGTTCGGACATTCATCGAGATAGTCAGGTACGCCATCATTATCGGTATCAATCGGGCAACCGAGCGTATCTACCAGTCCCCAAGCCGCCTGCGGCGTCTCCGGGCACTTGTCGAGGTAATCAGGCACACCGTCACCGTCGCTATCCAGCGGACAACCCTTGGCATCAATCTGGCCGTATGCAGCCTCCGGTGTATCCGGGCACTCATCCAGATAGTCAGGCACACCGTCACCATCCGTATCGAGCGGACATCCGACGCTATCCACTTTACCCCAAGCCGCCTGCGGCGTGTTCGGGCATTCGTCCTTATAGTCTTCTACACCGTCACCGTCGGTATCCAGTTCGCAACCCAGCGAATCGACGAAACCGATGGCAGCCGGAGGTGTACCGAGACAGTGATCCAGATAATCAGGCACACCGTCATGGTCCTCATCGAGCGGACAGCCAACACTATCCACTTGCACACCGCGCGGTGTCTCCGGACACATATCAATCTTATCCCATACACCGTCTTTATCCGAGTCTTTGCGGTTCGAACCCCAGCAGATAGAGAAGCCTAAAGCGAGGTTGAACATCTTCATCTTATCCGGGATGACGTAGAGCGGCTCTTTGCCCTCACGAGGCAGTCCGGCGTAGCTGGTCGGCATATAATCCATCGCCAAGGTCAGGTTGATACCATCGTACGGCATCAAACTGAGACCTGCACCGATATTGCTGTATTTACCGTTGTTGAGCAACGAATAACTCATCGCTATATTGAACCAGTTAACCGGGCGGAAAGCCAGACCGAATGTGATTTCTTCGTATAAGCGTGAGTTATAAAGGCGCGTAGCAGAAACGATACCTACGCCGATACGGTTGTCCCAGAAATTAGCATCCAGACCAACGTTGAGGCGTGCAGACACCATTCGTGCGCGACCTTTGCCGCTGTGAGCGAAGGTGATACCGTGCAACAGGTCCGTCAAGTGAGCGGTCACACTGTCCATCAGAATACCTGTGTTGAACTGACCGTTCTCATCGCGATAAGCCGGATCACCGTACTCCACGTCAATACCCCTGAAGGAAACGGAATCCACTTTGCAATCAAACCGGCTGCCTTTCCAATAGATGAATCCGAGGTCAGTCAATGCAGCGCTGATTTGCAGCATATCGAGTGGCTTGTATGTGAAACCGAGGTCAAAAGCCACACCATACCCCGACGGTTTGAGCAGGGCAGCTATATTACTCATATCAAACAGACTGTCCGTGCGGAATTCACCTTCTCCTGCAAAACCACTATAGACGTCGTATGCCGTTTTCCCATCAATCTGACGACCTAAATAGGCGGCATTGAACGGTCCGCTGACATCCACTTCCATGCTACCGTTCATGTTCCATTCACGTGTGCTGGCGTCCAGTGTGAGACGTTTGGTGTCGAATTTGGCATAGGCTTGACCCAAGAGGAATTTGAGTTTACCACCGACAGTCCACTGGTCATTGATTTTATGACTGTACCCACCGGCAAACTCCGTGTAGGCAGTTGCTCCCATTCCCAGTCCGGTGAGACTCAGTGTGTTCACACCCTCCAGATCCGTCATTCCTCCGCCGATAACGAACGACATCAACGACTTAGGAATCGTGTTGCCGAACTCTATTCGCTCGTTGATACCAAAGGTGACATATCCTACATCCTTGAGACGGAAACCGAAGTTAAGGAAACCGAAGGTCATCTCAGCGTTCGTAAAAATCATGTTGCGCATGCTTTTAATGAAAGCCTGGCTGTCTGCATTCGGGTGGAAGGCCGTGATAGTCTGGCCGTACGTAGGACTCTGCGGATTATTGTCCACAAAGACAAAGTCACTCAAGGTGTAGGAGTTGTTTCCTGCTCCAAGAGACATCCATCCGAGCGGCGTAAAATTGACATATCCGTTGCTTACCGGTTGAAAGGCCGGGTTGATAGTATGACGCATGGGAACGTTCTCCAAGAAATAGAGCGTTGTTACCTGTTGTGCGCTTGCGGAGAGCGTCAAGGCGGCTATGAGCGCCGTAAAGAGATATTTACTTGTTTTCATTGCTCAGCCCTCCTTATTGATTGTCATTGTTTTCGTTATTGTTCCTGTTGAAATCCAATACAGCATCCACGTGTGCAGCGAGTCCGAGACGAATACGCAAGTCATTCCCTGCCGATACTTTACATGGAGCGGGGTTGCCGTACATGGCGGCATCCATGCGGATATAACCCACCTCTGACAGGCGGTCGAAATCATTCTGGTCGATATTGATGATTACACGCGTAGAGGACGGTTTGCTCACATATCCGTACACCTCTCCGGCCGGTATTACCATCTCAGGAGCCGGGAAGAGCAGGTGGTTCTTCTCATTGTCCTCAAACAGGTGCATGTGCATATCGACGCTGTCTTTGTTGCAGAACGTGAACGTACCCTCTATGGCAAACGGCAGTCCGTTCTCGATGTCAAGAATCAGTTTGATATTCGATGCTTTTAACGAATCCAGCATCTCGACACTGGCCATCAGCGAATCGAGCGAGATATTACTGATGTCGATATCCTGCAGCGTAGTAGTGTACTCCAGTTCACTGCCGGTATTCACTTTGAATGGCACATCCGCTACAGCATACCCGTGTACAGAGGCATCACGCGTTATTCGGTTTTGCCATTTCACATTCCAGTTTTTCCAGTCGTCCTGGCGCGGTTTGGTATCTACCCACGCGTAGAAACTATATCCGAACCGATCGGGACGCACGTCAAACAGGGCGTCTATATTCCCTTTATCCGGCTCGTAAGTAAATTTATGTCTGTTGGTTATACTGTCCGACAGATTGCGTGAGTAAGGGTTGATGACCTCTTGCAAGGGGAAGTGGGTTTTGATATCATTGTCCCAAGTGGCATGTGTGGCATTTCCTGCCGAGTCAATGGCGGTGATATAGTCGATATAGAGCACAACCGGTGCTGCAATCTGATGGGTTACAAAGGCCTCGATAGTGGGCTCCATGAAACGCACTTTGAGCTTCTTCACATTCTTCCAATCCTCCCACAGACTGTCCATATACAGCACCTGTGCGTCGCGCATCTCATTGCCTGCCTGGAAGAAACCCCAGATAGCATCGTAATCCACCACATTCACTCTCAAATCATAGGAGAACTGGCTGTCTTCCGATATCGCGACATCATGACCGTCCTTCGGACATACATAGAATTTGATTTTGAAATAAACTTTGTCTATCGTGCCTCCGTTGTCATG
>Ga0265301_10002734_pt1 | contig 19824 bp, 12 predicted proteins | sample AusTroGonzalo_MG_2_FD_193488 | JGI IMG/M metagenome (GOLD analysis project Ga0265301, IMG submission 193488) | Bovine rumen microbial communities from tropical cattle in Woodstock, Queensland, Australia - Gonzalo_04 | ecosystem: Host-associated > Mammals > Digestive system > Stomach > Rumen ... | reverse complement strand
TGGATATGCTGCGCATGGCCATGGAGCGTCTGAAGCTCTCTGCCCGTGCCTACAGCCGCATCCTCAAGGTCGCGCGCACCATTGCCGACCTTGAAGGCAGCGAGCAAGTGCAGTCCCACCATATCGCAGAAGCCATCGGCTATCGTAATCTGGATAGGGGCGATTGGGCCGAAAGAGGAATTTAAGGTTTTTGCTTATTAGCTTCACGCTCAGCCTTTTTAGCTGCTTTGGCTTCTGCCTTAGCAGCTTTTTTAGCAGCCTTATCTTGAGCTTTTTGCTGTTTCCGTTCCTCCTTCTCTGCACGTTTTGCGGCTTTCTCCTCGGCCTTTTCGGCTTTCCTTTCTTCAGAGAGTTTATGGAAGCGGATGCCTGGCTTGATTTTAGTCTTGCGCATCTCGTTGGTATTGGTGAACGAGAAGCCGCAGAGCACGTCGATGCGTCCACCCTTCATGGTGATATTGCCCTCGGCTACAGCACCGTCGCTCTTCATGTCGGCCACGACATTGCGCACCTTTACCTTCTTGTATTTGGCCTCGTAGACCTCTGCATCAACCTGTCCGATAGGCAGTTTGCCACCTTTCTGCTGACGCATCTTGGCAGTACGGGGTTTGGAGATGTCGAACTTGAAGTTGGCCTTACAGGCTATCATGCCTAAATCGGGCATTTCCATGACTTTGCCCAGCATAAAGGAGTCGGTACGGGCTGTGCCATAGACATATTTATTGAGTTCGTCTAAGGCAAAGTTGAAGTCGATACGTCCACCTGCCGTATTGAGCAGTCCTTGGAACGTTTCCTTCTTATACAGCACGCTGAAGTCGCCCGTGTAGTAGATAGTGCCCAGATTGTTCAGCTGTTTCATCATGAACTTCTTGACAGGGAACTGGTTGATGATACGTTCCTTGATATTACCCTTTGCCGTCATCTTATTGACGTGGAAACGGACTGCCAACTGCAATTTATCCTTCAGTCCCGTAATGCCACCATTAGCACTGATAGTCAGCAGCTTATCAGTCGTACTTACATAGACATTCTGGAACGACAGTTGCTCTGCATTGCCACTGAAATTGACACGCAACAACAATGGTATCGTAAAGCCCGACAATACTGGGGAGAACGGGCGGGCAATATCCTTCAGCAAGACACGTCCTGTGATGGGAGAGGTAGAGAATTCGAGGGGACGCTCCAACTTTTTGTTGGGCAAATGGAATGTGGCATTGGCTATCTTCAGTTGCGTGTTGGGCATTTGGATGACAACATCGTTAAGCGTGGCCACTCCCTTAGCAACCAGAACTTTAGTGGTGAGCGACTTAAGCGTCAGCCCTGAACCCTTATCGAGTGCATTACACTGGGTTATCGTGGCTGCAATACTGTCGCCTTGAATGCTGTTGATATCCGCTTTGAGGGCAGCTTCGATGTCCAGATGACCAGCATCGAAAGCTCCGCGTTTGGGTTTACCCTTGTTTTTTCGCGGCTGATGATTATCGGTAACGAAATGAATACCATCAATCGTTGCCTGACGCTTGCTACCATTATCCGTCAACAGCACGCTACCGATTGTGAGCCGATTGTCGACATCACCTTTCTTGGTATGACTCACCCACGAACGATGAAGGTCAGTGATGGTGGCATTATGCTTGTCGCGCCCCTTCTTCCTGTACTTCAAGCTTTCCAGCTTATAAGTCTGGTCGTTATAGATGATGTCAACACGGCTCAGCGACAGTTTGGTGAGGTTGACGTTCAGCTTTTCCTTCTTTTTCTCCTCCTTCGTTACCTCCTTCTCGCGTGATTCCGTAGAGTCCTTTTTGAACGCATCGATAACAAACTGGTAGTTGGCAGCAGAGTCGGGTCTGGGCTTATAGAGTTGTGCCCGGACACCATCTATCGAGGCATTGGTGATGCGCACCTCGTTATGAAGCAGTGGCAACAGCTTCACGTTGACAGCCAAATGATCGAGTTGGAACATCTTACGATGCTGCAAGTCCTCCACCTCCAAGCCATAGAGATTGACCTTCTGCGAGAAAAGGCCGATGCTGATGCTGTCAATCTCTACGCGAGTCTGCAACTTGTCTGACAGCAGACTTGTGGCATGACGGAGCAACTTGTTTTGAAAGGTATCCGTATTCAACACCAATACAGTCCCCACCATCAGCACAAGGCAGGCGGCAACCACACAACCTAATATCTTCAGTGTTTTTATAATGACCAATTTATTGCCCATAGTAGTAATTTTGGCGCAAAGATACAAAATAAAGTGAATAGTGAAAAGTGAAAAGTGAAAAAAATGCTACTGCCATCATCATTTTTCATTTTTTTTGCTACCTTTGCAGCATGAGACTTCTTCCACGACATATTGCCACGCTGTTGCTGATGCTGATGTATGCCATCAGCGTTAGTGCACAGTCCAGTCATGGGAGACTGTCGGCATGGCTGCAGGAAACCATCAAGCACGAAAACCAAACAAAAGGCAGTACAGCCATGAAGGGAGTGCGCAGGACTGAGGCCGTCAGCATGCTTGCAACAGTCTTTGTGCAGATGAGAGAAGGCATGGACGATGAGACGCTGGCCCAGTATGGTTGTAAGAAATATGCCCAATTAGGCGACATTGCCATCGTCACCGTTCCTTTAGACAAGATAGACTCCTTGTCGCAACACCCCGAAGTATTGCGCGTGGAAGCCAACGACAAGGCCCATCCGACGATGGATACGGTACCTGGTATTACCAACCTGTTGCCCCTTTACCAGCAGACGGAAGTGCATCCTGCTTTCACGGGTCAGGGTGTTGTGCTGGGACTGATGGATGTAGGCTTCGACCTGATGCATCCCACCTTCTACAACGACACAACGCTGAGCGAATACCGTATCAAGGCGTTCTGGGACCAGTTAGCGCCTTTTGGCAATAACGATTGTCTGCCAGTTGGTTGTGAATGGACGACGGCAGAGGACATCCTGTCGAGACAATGTGCGACGGACGGCTACGAGCAAAGCCACGGCACCCACACCTTAGGTATTGCCGCAGGCAGCGGCTACGACTCACCCTATCGAGGTGTAGCGTGGGGCAGCGACATCTGTCTGGTGGCTAATGCGGTCACTGCTGATACGGCATTCATTGACAAGTCGAACTATTACCTCTATACCACAGCAACAGACGCTTTGGGCTTCAAATATCTCTTCGACTATGCCGATAGTCAGCACAAGCCCTGCGTCGTATCGTTCAGCGAGGGCTATTCACCCTACATGGACAACGACGACTACCTGCTTCATCTCTTCCTCAGTCGTCTGGTAGGCCCTGGCCGCATTCTGGTAGCGTCGGCAGGCAACGAGCGTCAGGAGATGACATACTTCAATAAGCCTTTGGGAGTCGAGTGTGCTGGTAGTTTCATAAGAGTCTACCGCCCCACTGTCAGCTACAGGATACAGGCTGACGGCCATCCCATCGTCAGGCTGATAGCTTATCAAGACAAAGATGTCGTGGACAATGAGCTGCGCCTGCCTTTGGATAATGACAGGTGGGAGGACGATATGCTCATAGACACCCTGTTTTTAGGGGGCAGAGGTGAGGGGGCAGAGGTGAGGGACACCTGTGCCGTCAGCATTTTCAGGTACCCAACACCATTCGTCGAGGGTAAAACCATCTATCAGATACAATTATCTGCCAACCGTTCGCTCAACAATCTGGAACACATCGCTATGGTTCTTGAGGGAACGGACAGCGAAGCAGAAGTCTTTGGCAGTTCTACCTGTAGTTTTGGCAACTACGATACCGACATACGATGGAATGCCGCTGAAAAGAGCCATAACGTATTGTCGCCAGGATGTTTCGAGACAGTCATTACAGTGGGAAGCACGTCGCACCGCCAGTCATACACCAACATCAATGGCAATATGATTAGTGATACCCGCGACCCAGAGGCTGGCCACCTGTCGTGGTACTCGTCAGTAGGTCCTACGATAGACGGACTGACCAAACCCGACGTCACTGCGCCAGGCAAAAATATCGTCTCGTCGCTCAGTAGCCAATACTATGAGAAATACCCTGATGCGACCAGCAGTCATGTAAAACATTTCGACCTGAACGGACGCACATACGTCTGGGGAATGAGTACCGGTACCTCTATGTCGACACCAGTCGTTGCAGGCACTATTGCTCTCTGGCTTGAGGCCAAGCCGACTTTGACACCCGATGACATCCGTGGTATTCTGCAACGCACCTGTAAGCATCCTGAGGGGCAGCTGTCATACCCCAACAACCTGTATGGTTATGGCGAGATAGATGCCTACGAAGGTCTGCTCGACATCCTTGGCATCACTGGCATCCAGGAACTGAGCCACCACCAGCCACAAGGCGTCAGGATAACAGCCAGTAACGGACAGTTACATCTTCTTTTTGCCCAAAAGCCCTCAGAGCCCATCCTGCTCAGCATCTACGCCACATCAGGAGCTTTGCTGCATCGGCAGTGGCTAAGGGATATTAGTCAAGACATGACACTCCCCCTACCCATACAGGCCTCTGGCATCTATGCCGTCCAACTAACAAGCAAAGACAAGGCTGTTACAGGCTCACAACTCGTGAGAAATTAGAGGTGAGAGAAGATACTTACAACTTGACGTCAGACAGTATCTTAGCAGTTGCACCCGTCATTTGTTCAACAAACTTACCTGACTGACGACCAGCCTCTGTGATAGTTTCGGGGTCATCGATAAAGCGCTGCATGATGCGCTGGAAGTCGGCAGCAGCGTGGATTTCCTGTCCACCACCACAGGCCTTCAAACCCTGGGCTTCCTGGAATCGCTCGTTGTTGGGACCAAAGATGACGGGTACATCCCAAACAGCAGCCTCCAACGTGTTGTGAATGCCCACGCCAAAGCCGCCACCAACGTAGGTGATATCGGCATAGCCATAGATGCTGGACAGCAAGCCGAAGCAGTCGATAATCAAGACGCTGGCGTCTTGAAGTGAAGAGTGAAGAGTTGAGAGTGTAGAGTTTGCTACCGCACTATAGCGAATGACTTTGCGGCCAGCCAACAGTTTCTCAATCTGCTGCAGGTGTTCCTCACCAATAACGTGGGGGGCAATGATGAGTTTCCAGTCCTTGTGCTCGTTGAAGAAAGGAATAAAGATTTCCTCGTCGGGCTGCCATGAAGAACCAGCTACGAATACTTTTGGCTTCGGGCTGTTGTCTGTTGGCTGTTGGCAGAAAGCATCGACTATAGGCAGTTGCTTGGCTGCTGCCTTAATCTGCAGCACGCGATCGAAACGGGTATCGCCCACGACGGTAACATCCGTAATGCCGATCGTAGCCAACAACTCGCGACTCACCTCGTTCTGCACATAGAAACGGGTGAAACACTTCAGCACATGGCTATACTGGCGACCATACCAGCGGAAGAACACTTGACCAGGACGGAAGATGCTGCTGACGCTATAGACGGGCACACCACGATGGCTCAGGATATGCAGGTAGTTATACCAGAACTCGTACTTGATAAAGAACGCCATCACAGGACGGATGGTACGCAGGAAGCGACGTGCGTTGGTGATGGTATCGAGTGGCAGATAACAGATGATATCGGCACCCTCGTAGTTCTTGCGCACCTCATAGCCAGAAGGCGAGAAGAAGGTGAGAAGAATCTTGTATTCAGGATGGTCACGACGGAGTTGCTCCATCAGCGGACGTCCTTGCTCAAACTCACCCAGCGAGGCAGCATGGAACCATACATAACGGGCATTGGGATCCACCTTCTCCTTCAGGATACGGATAGCCTCACGCTCACCACGCCACATCTTTCGCACCTTCTCGTTGAAAAGGCTTGCAATAATGACGCCTAACTGGTAGAGATAAATGATCAGATTATACATTCTTTTCGGTATTACGTTATGACGTTATAACGTTAGGACGACATTAGCCAAGCACTTCTATGGCTCGTTTCATACGAGCAATAGTTTCTTCCTTACCCAGGAATGCGGAAATATCAAACATGCCAGGGCCCTTGCCCTCACCAACGAGGGTCAGTCGCCAAGCATTCATGATGTTGCCAAGCTTATATTCCTTCTGCTCAATCCATGCGTGGACAATCTGTTCCTGATTCTCCAACGAGAAGTCGTCGATACCTTCCAACACACTGATAAGCTCAGTGAGCTGAGCAGCACTGTCTTCCTTCCAGCGCTTCTTGGCTGTCTTCTCGTCATACTCTGTGGGAGCGACAAAGAAGAACGAGCACAGAGGCCACAACTCGTGGACAAACGATACGCGGTCCTTCATCATCCGCGTTACCTCGAGGATGCGCTCAGAGGTTTCGTTAGGACAATGCTCCTTGACGATGGGCTCGAAGAGGGCAGCAATCTCCTCGTTCGACTTCTTGAGGATATACTCATGATTGAACCAGATAGCCTTCTCGTAAGCAAACTTGGCCCCAGCCTTCGAGCACTTGGAAATATCGAACAAGGGAACCAACTCGTCAAGTGAGAAGATTTCCTGCTCAGTGCCAGGATTCCAACCTAAGAGAGCGAGGAAGTTGATGACTGCTTCTGGGAAATATCCGTCTTCACGATAGCCGCGAGAGGTTTCACCAGACTTAGGATCCTTCCAAAGCAATGGGAATACGGGGAAGCCCAGACGGTCGCCATCACGTTTCGAGAGCTTACCCTTGCCGTCAGGTTTCAGCAACAAGGGAAGATGGGCAAACTGGGGCATCGTGTCCTGCCAGCCAAAAGCCTCGTAAAGCATCACATGCAGGGGGGCACTGGGCAACCACTCCTCACCACGGATAACATGCGAAATCTCCATCAGGTGGTCGTCGACAATATTAGCCAAATGGTAGGTAGGCAACTCGTCGGCACTCTTATAGAGCACCTTATCGTCGCAGATATCGCTCTTCACACGTACCTCACCACGAATCAGGTCGTTGACCAGAATCTCCTGACCAGCCTCAACCTTGAAACGAACGACATACTGATTGCCAGAAGCAATCAACGCATCGACCTCTTCCTTCGGAAGCGTCAGCGAGTTACGCATCTGCTGGCGGGTGTGGCAGTCGTACTGGAAATTCTGAATCTCAGCACGTTTCTGCTCCAACTCCTGTGGGGTATCGAAAGCAATATAGGCCTTACCATTGTCGAGCAACTGCTGAACATACTTTTTATAGATGTCACGACGTTCACTCTGACGGTAGGGACCTTTATCACCACCAAACGAGACACCCTCGTCGAACTGGATGCCCAACCACTTGAAACTCTCTATGATATACTCCTCGGCACCTGGTACAAAGCGGGTGGAATCTGTATCCTCAATTCGGAATACCAAATCACCGCCATGCTGACGGGCGAACAGATAATTGTACAATGCTGTACGCACACCTCCGATGTGCAATGCCCCCGTGGGACTGGGTGCAAAACGCACCCTAACTCTTCTTTCTGCCATGCAAATAGTTAATTTTGACTGCAAAATTACTAAATAATTATGAATTATGCATTATGAATTATGAATTATTTGTATCTTTGCACTAAAATATTATAAGAACATGAGTACTTTCAATATAATCAAAGACCCTTATTGGCGTAGGATGCTGATAAGAATTACCCTGGTGATTGCCTCTGTAGCCATTGTGGTATGGTCGATGCCACGTGACAGTCGCACCTATTTCCATGTGGAAACAGGTAAACCTTGGAAATATGCCGAATTCACAGCTCCCTACGACTTCCCCGTCTATAAGTCGGAGGCTGCCATCAAGGCTGAGCGTGACAGTGTGCTACGTGAATTTGAGCCTTACTACAAATATAATACTGAAACGGGGTCGCAGATGGTGCATAAGTTCATGAACGACTATGCTCAGGGTATTCCCGGACTGCCTGCCGATTACCTGTTTTTCATTTCCAATCGTCTCCACAGCCTTTACGACCAGGGCATCATGGAGCAGAAGGGATATAGCGAGCTGCGTAACGACACGTCGAAGACCATCCGAATAGTTAACGGCAACGAGGCTACCAGTGTCAGCATTCAGGAAGTCTACTCACCCAAGACGGCCTACGAACAGTTGTTTATCGACCCGAAGCTTGCTCCTCAGCGTAACATCCTGAAGCGCTGCAACCTGAACGACTACATAGTACCCAACCTCATCTACGATCGTGAGCGCTCGGAGGCCAGTCGCGACGAGTTGTTGTCAGGTATTGCACTGGCCAGTGGTTTGGTACAGAAAGGCCAGAAGATTGTGGATCGTGGCGAGATAGTGACTGAAAAGACCTATCGTATCATAGAGTCGTTCAAGCAGGAAAACGAACGGCGTAATGAGGATATCACGCAAAACCAGATATCGCTTACAGGTCAGATACTGTATGTAACCATCATCATGATATGTTTCACCGTCTATCTGAGCCTCTATCGCATTGACTATTTCGACAAGCCTCGCAGCATTTTGATGCTTTACGCCCTCATCGTCTTATTTGCTATGGCTACAGCACTCTTTATGCGCAACACGTTCATCCATGTGTATATCCTGCCATACGCGATGGTGCCCATCTTCATCCGTGTGTTTATGGACTCGCGTACAGCATTCATGACGCACTTTACGATGGTGCTGATTTGCGCGGTCATGTTGCAACACCCCTTTGAGTTCATAGCCGTCGAGACTATAGCGGGCTTGGTAGCTATCAGTTCGTTGCGTGAACTGAGCCAGCGTTCGCAACTGTTCAAGACGGCCTTGATTGTTACTGCAGTGGCAATGGGCGTGAATCTGGCTTGCGACTGGATGCGTGCCGATGCCTTGACACAGATTGACTATTCCACCTACAACTATCTGGCTGTTAATGGTATCGCCATGCTCTTCGGCTATCCCCTGCTCTACCTGCTGGAAAAGGCTTTCGGATTCACCAGTGATATCACACTCATCGAACTGTCGAACACCAACAATGAGTTACTCCGAAAGATGAGTGAGGTGGCACCAGGTACCTTCAACCACTCCATCCAGGTGGCTAATCTGGCTGGCGAGATAGCCAACAAGATCGGTGCCAAAGCCCAGTTGGTACGTACTGGAGCCCTGTATCACGATATTGGCAAACTGTCTAATCCCATCTACTTTACGGAGAACCAATCGGGTATTGATCCGCATGAGATGCTGACCGATATCGAGAGTGCCCAGATTATTATCAGCCACGTGACAGAAGGCCTGAAGATGGCTGATAAATACGATCTGCCGCAGGTGATTCGCGAGTTTATCTCGACCCATCATGGACAGGGCAAAGCCAAGTTCTTCTATATTCGTTATAACAACGAACACCCCGATGAACCAGTAGACGACCTGCTGTTCACCTATCCAGGACCGAATCCCTTTACACGTGAGCAGGCCTGTCTGATGATGGCTGATGGTGTCGAGGCAGCCTCACGTTCACTGCCTGACTACACAGAGCAGTCCATACGTCAGTTGGTTGAACGTATTATCGACTCACAGGTGGCTGACGGATACTTCCGTGAATGTCCTATCACCTTCCGCGACATCCAGTATGCCAAGACCGTGCTTATTGAAAAGTTGAAGACCGTCTATCATACCCGTATTAGCTATCCTACTGAGAAGAAAGAGGCTAACGCTGAGAAAAAAGGAGAGGCAGAATAAAAAAGTGGTGTTTGCGGACACAAAATTATGCACACTTTGGCACATTTGTGCAGAAAGTGTGCAGTTTTTAGTTAATAAGCGTTAATACTTATTGCACTTTTCTTGTTGTTTTGTGCAATAACGTTACCTTTGCACCCGTTTTAAGCAAAAATTAATTAAAAAGTAATGAAAAAGATTGTATTTTCGCTGATTGTTTTCACGATGACAACTATGGACGCTTTTGCTGGTGGTATTCTGACCAACACAAACCAAAGCGTTTTGTTCCTGAAAAATCCCGCCCGTGATGCCGCTATCGGTCTCGACGGCGTTTACTCAAACCCTGCTGGTGTAGCTTTCATGCCTGAGGGATTCCATGTTGCTTTCAACTGGCAATATGCACATCAGACGCGTACCATCACTTCAACCAACCCCGTCTTTGAATTAGGTAAGAAGAACAGTGGTAGCTCTGTCAAGGAGTTCGAAGGCGTTGCCGATGCTCCCATCATTCCTTCTCTTCAGGGTGCTTATAACAAAGGAAACTGGAGCATCCAGTTCAACCTGTCAGTACCCGGTGGTGGCGGCTCGTGCGAGTTCGAGAATGGTCTGGGTTCTTTCGAGAGTGTTGTAGGTAGCATTGCCAATATGCTTAAGCCATTAGGTGCTCAAGGCTACGACATGGAAAGCTATATGAAGGGCCGCCAGTACTATTACGGCATCCAACTGGGTGCTGCCTATAAGGTGAACAACAACCTTTCGGTCTATGGTGGTCTGCGTATGCTTTATGGCGACGCCACCTACAAGGCCAAAATCAGCAATATCCTGGTAAAGACAGCTGGCGGTTATGTAGAATTCGGCGACTTCATGCAGGGAGCTATCGCTTACGTAGAAGATGGTATCACACAGGTTGATGCAGGACTGGCTCAGGTCAATGCAGGTATCGCGCAATACGAGGCCGCTGATGCCACCGCTCCTGCTGAACTTCTGGCTATGCAGGCTCAGCTTACCGCTCAGCAGACTCAGCTCGAAAGCACGAAGACAGAGTTGGGAACACTTCAGAAGTATGCCGAGGGTGTCAACCTGCTGAGCAATCAGGACGGTGTGGGCATTGCCCCTGTGATTGGTGTTGACTACAGATACAAGAACTTCAACTTCGCTGCCAAGTACGAGTTCAAGACCCAGATTCGCATGAAGAACGAGTCTACCGTCAACAAGGCCAGCGAAATTCCTGCCGTTAACAAGTTTCGTGATGGCGAGAAAGTCAACGAAGATGCTCCTGCTCTGTTGACCATCGGTGCACAGTGGAAACCTCTCGACGAGGTCAGCCTTAACCTCGGCTGGCACCACTACTTCGATAAGGATGCCAACTGGTATAACAATACACAGGACCTTCTGCGTCACAACACCAACGAGTATCTGGCAGGTGTCGAGTGGGACGTCACCGACCGCCTGAATGTATCGTGCGGTGGACAGCTGACCCGCTATGGACTCTCTGACGAATACATGAACGATATGTCGTTCGTTGTTAACAGCTACAGCATTGGTTTGGGTTTCAGCTATAAGGTAAAGGACAACATCACCCTGTCAGCAGCCTACTTCCAGACCAACTACGATAAATACAACCGTGAGAACTATCCCACGGCTGGTGTCAGCGACACCTTCACCCGCACCAATCATGTACTGGGCATCGGCTGTCAGCTTGACTTCTAAACTTTTTTCGAAATGTCGAAATGACGAAATAACGTTATAACGGATCAACGTCGTAATAAATCTGCAACGACGAATAACGCTTGTCCGCGAGCATCTGACTCTGAGCCATGAGCAGGTACTCGCGGACTCGTTTCATGTCAATGCCCAACTCCAGTTTGAGCACCAGTTTGCGGATATTCTGCTGCTTCACCTTGGCAACAGAGGGTTTGTCGGGACCCAGCACACGACCACCAAACCACTGACGCAGACGAGAACCCAACTCAATGGCAGCCGTATGAACCGTAGTTTCCTGACGATGTTTCAGGAATACATAGATCAGATGATGGTAAGGCGGATAGCGGAAAGCCTGTCGCTCAGCTATCAAGTCTTTATACAAGGCGATATAATCGCCTCGCACCACATAGTCGATGACAGGTAACTTGGGTTGCTTGGTTTGAAGAATCACCAGTCCGCGTTTGTTCTTACGACCTGCACGGCCACTCACCTGCGACATCATCATATAGGCATGTTCATAGGCACGGAAGTCGGGTTGGTTCAACATGGCATCGGCATTCAGGATACCTACCACCGACACATGGTCGAAGTCGAGACCTTTCGACACCATCTGCGTACCAATCAGGATATTGGTACGACGGGCCGAGAAGTCGCAGATGATGCGCTCGTAGGCATTGCGCGTACGAGTAGTATCAAGGTCCATGCGCGAGATGCGTGCATCAGGGAAGACCTCACGGACCTGCTCTTCTATCTTCTCCGTACCAAAACCTCGCGTACGCAAATCGGTACTGCCACAACATGGGCATTCTGTTGGCACACGATAGGTATAACCACAATAGTGACACGTCAGTTGATTCATCTGACGATGATAGGTCAGCGACACATCACAATGCTGACAGGTAGGTACCCAACCACACTGATGGCATTCGACGACGGGTGCAAAACCACGACGGTTTTGAAAGAGGATAGCCTGTTCACCATTCTCCAATGCCTCGCGTACGCGCGCTAATAAAAGAGGAGAAAAAGGCCCTGCCATCATCTTTCGTCGTTGCAAGTCGGCAGTATCTACCACCTGAATCTCAGGAAGTTCAATACCCTGATAGCGTTCTTTCAACTCCACCAGTGCATACTTGCCCGTTTTGGCATTATGATAGCTCTCTAACGATGGGGTTGCAGTACCCAATATCGTCTTAGCCTTAAACATCTGAGCCAACATAATGGCGGCACTGCGGGCATGATAGCGAGGCGCAGGGTCTTGCTGCTTATAGCTGGTCTCGTGTTCCTCATCAATAATCACCAAACCCAATCGTTGAAAGGGCAAGAACACAGCTGAACGGGCACCCAGAATGACGTCGTAGGGATTCTGGGACAATTGTTTCTGCCATATTTCTACACGTTCAGCATCCGAATACTTCGAGTGATATATACCTAACTTGTCGCCAAACACGCGTTGCAGGCGTTGCATCATCTGTACCGTCAGCGCTATCTCAGGCAACAGATAAAGTACCTGCTCCTTACGTTCCAGCGCCAACTTGATCAGGTGGATGTATATCTCTGTCTTACCCGAGCCCATCACACCATGCAACAGGGTGACGTTTTTCTTCAGCATCGAAAAGAGTATCTCATCGTGTGCTTTCTGCTGAACAGGACTTAAAGGCTGGATGAGCTCAGGATGATACTCGCCACCATGATTCAGTCGTCCCACCTCTACCTCATAGGTCTCCAGCATCTGACGTTTCTCTAACTGTTTAATGGTCTCTGCCGAAGCGCCACTGACATTCATCAGCTCTTCACGGGTAATTTCTGCTGGTTGATGGCTAATGGCCGATGGCTGGTCTTCATCGGATATTTGATCCCATCCTGACAATGTCAGATATTCGATAAAGGCATCCAACTGTTTTTTGGCCCTTGACAGCACGTTAAGGGCTATATGTAAGGCTGTTGCACTCTGGTACTGGGGCGTCAGTCGGATATAGGTCTCGGTCTTGGGATGATAGCCATCTTCGGCCTTCAGTCCTGCCGGCAAGGCTGCTTTATAGACATCACCGATGGGCGACAGATAGTAGTCGCTAATCCACTGCCATAACTTCAGTTGCCGTTCCGTCACGATAGGCGCACTGTCCATCACTTGCTGGATGGGCTTTACCTCGTAACCCTCAGGTTTCTTGTCGTGCAGTCGCATCACAATGCCCAGATACGTTTTGTTCTTGCCAAAAGTTACCAGCACACGACAACCCACCCCCACCTTCATACCGTCAGGAACAAGGTAGGTGAAAACCCCATGAAGAGGTACGGGTAATATCAAGTCAGCATACTGCATCGGAATGAATAGATAGTGCAAAGGTACAAAATTGTGAGCAAAATGCCAAATTTATTTGGGCTTTTCAGAACTTATTCGTACCTTTGCACCCAGCATGAATCGACTTAGACTTTTTATTAGAGTTCTCACCGTAGCATTAACCATGTGTTTCGCCGTATCTTGCCAACAAGAAACGAGCGGAGAGACAGGTAATCGCAACGTCCAAACCACTGAATTAAAGGATTCGCTGTCACAGGCAAGCAGCAAACAACAGCTGAACGAGTTGCAGTCACAGAACGAAATGCTGGTACAGCGTTCGCGATTCACTACGGGTGGTGTGGCCATGATCCTCGGTATCTTGGCCCTATTAGCTTTCCTGACCTTCAACAGTCGCTGGACTCGCAGGTTGGAAATCAAAAACCAACAGTTACAACGCGAACACAATGTGGTGGTCAGCCAGAACAAACAATTGGCACAAGAACGTGACCGTGCCGAAGCGGCATCGAAGGCAAAGACGGCCTTTATACAAAGCATGACGCATGAGATACGTACACCTTTGAATGCCATCAACGGATTTACACAGATACTGACGATGGACAATGCAGACATAACGCCTGAAATACGTACTGAGATGAGTCAACGTATTATGGAAAACACCCGTATGCTGACAAATATCCTGGACGACCTCATCTTGATTTCCGACTTTGAAAGTCGCACGGAACCATCTATTACAGAGGACTGTCTTGTGGCATCCATCGTCGATCAAGCCATTGATACTGTCCGACCATTGGTAGCAGATGGCGTAACGATAGAAAACCAGTTATCGATAACTCCTGATCAGATTATCAAGACAAATCCGACCGTCATACAAAATATACTTGCAAAACTTTTGGAGAATGCCGCAAAATTTACCAACCAGGGACATATCACGCTGACAACAGATTTTTCCAACGGACAGTTACACATGTCTGTCATCGATACGGGTCCTGGTATTCCTACTGATAAGCATATTTACGTATTCAAGCGTTTTACCAAGCTTGACAACTTTTCGCAAGGCGCCGGACTTGGCCTTTCCGTGGCACGTCTGCTTGCCGAGCACTTGGGCGGTACAGTGACTATCGACGCCAGCTATCAGGATGGTGCCAAATTCGATGTTATTATTCCCATAGCCTAAACCCATAGAAAATATGAAAGAAAGAATGCTCTCACTTGTGGGGTTCTCCACCCAACGCAATAATTTGAAAGCAGAGGTGTTGGCAGGGCTGACCACCTTCGTTACCATGTCGTATATTCTGGCTCTGAACCCTGTCTTGTTTGAACCTCTTGTTGAAAAAGGCTATCCCATTGAGGGTCTGTTCACAGCAACGGCACTATCTGCCACCATCGGTAGTATGCTGATGGCTTTCCTGGCTAAACGTCCTATAGGTCAGGCACCAGGTTTGGCCTTGAACCTTTTCTTCGTCCAAACAGTATGCGTATCGTTGGGCTATTCATGGCGTTTCGCATTGACTGCCGTCCTCATCGAGGGCATCCTCTTCATCCTACTATGTTTGAGCAATATCAGGCAGATCATTTTTGACATGATTCCCCCATCATTGAAGTTTGCCTTCGCTGCCGGTATCGGATTCTTCATCGCCATGATTGGCTTCAAGAACAGCGGTATTCTGGCCGAGGGAACCATTTTCAATCATATTGAGACACTGACGAATCCTAATTCGATTCTCTTTATTGGTGGCCTGCTATTGGCAGGTCTCCTTACCGTGATGCATGTTCGTGGCGGCTTGTTGCTGAGCATCGTTGCCGTATCGCTAATCGGCATTCCATTGGGCGTGACTGAACTGCCCGACAGCCTGTTTAGCATTCCTGCATCACCGGCACCACTCATCTGCCAGTTCTCGTGGGACGAATTGTTGACACCTGATTTGTGGGTGTGTGTTGTTACCATGCTATTTTTCGACGTTTTCGATACATTGGGTTCAGTAGTGGGTCTGATGGCCAACTCTGGACTGATTCGTAAGAACGGACGTATTCCCAACATGCGTAACATCATGCTCAGCGATGCCATAGGAACGGTAACAGGTGCATGTTTGGGTTGTAGCACGGTAACTACGTATGTGGAAAGTGCCGTAGGTGTAGCTGAAGGAGGCCGTACTGGTTTGACCTCACTCATCATTGCATTGTGTTTCCTGTGCAGTCTGTTCCTGTCGCCACTATTCCTTGCCATTCCTTCTGCCGCCACAGCGCCAGTCATGGTCATAGCAGGTTTCTATCTATTTAACTCAGTAAGGCATATCAGCCTGACGAATCCTGTCGAAACGTTGCCTGCCTTCCTGACCATCCTGCTTATGCCTGTTAGCGGAAGTATCACTGATGGTATCATCGTTGGACTGTTTACTTATGTTGCATTCTCCTTCATACATGGTTGGATTAACCGCAAGAAAACAACAGATATTGATATCTACTGATTATCTTTGATACAATATAATGAATAAAAATAGGCAGGAAAGAAACTCTCCTGCCTATTATTATCTGATGTCAATAATCTTTAGAAGTAGTATGCTGCAGAAACCTGCCAAGCATTAGCCTTAGCACCAGTGATGGTCTTCCAGCTTTGCTCTATGCCGTCCTTTATCTCAACCTCACCAGTCTTACCAAGAGCGATGTTGTAGTTAAACTTCAGCTGTAACTTACTCATAATAGTAGCGCCAAGACCTACATTAGCACTGAGATTAGAGCTCTTCAATGTCCATTTTGCTGCATCGTTATAGAGATCCTTGGCTTTATCACCAATATTAAAGCCGAACTGAGGACCAGCGAATGCAAAAATCTCAGCCATACTGCCCAGACCAAAGCCATAACGTACATTGATAGGAATCTGGATAGACTGAGACTTCAAAGTCTCATCACCTGCCTTTGCCTCGCGCTGGTCGTAAAGAGCAGCAGCATCAATGCCTAAGCCAACGATAGGAAGTGTAAACTTAACAGTCGGGCCAATAAAGAAACCGGCCTTGCTCTGAATGGCATTCTCAATACCAGCCTGGTCAAAAGAGAAGTCTGAGATATTAGTCAGGTTCAGACCAGCCTGCACACCAAAATTAAACTGTGCTTGTGAAGGAATAGCAAAGGCTACAGCCATCACGATAAGAGTTAAAACTTTCTTCATAATCTTTCTGTTTAAAGTGATTTGATTGCTAATTTGGTGGCAAAAGTAAGCATTTTATCCGAAATAAACAACATTTTATGCGTTTTTTTCACTTTTGCCTCTTACATCTTACATCAAACATCAACCTTCTTAATGTCTCTGACGACGTACACTCACACGAGAAGTACCTGACGAAGAGACTGATGATTTAGGTGCTTTGGCGGCTTTAGAACGACGTGATGATGAAGAACTCTTTGTTGAAACAGTAGTCTCACCTTTGCCCTTACGAGCCTTACGAGCAGCCTTGAGATCAGCTGAAGTAAGACGAGAGATACTGTCAAGCGAGTCTTTGCGTTGCTTGTCACCAAAAATCTTCTCCTCAAAAGCCTTCAGTTCGCCCTCAATTCTCTTCTGTTCTTGCTGCAGGGCCGAGTCTGTAGGACAATACTGTGCCAATGTCTTACCCAGCATATTGTTGGTCTTATAGATCTTACCCTCATAGCGATTCAAGGTAAAGTAATCTTCCATTGACATCATAGCAGCATTGTTGAGGTTCGAGGTCATCACCGTCTGACGACTGAGGTATGGTGCCAAGTCTGAATATTTTACCCAGAACAAAGGATACTTAGCAGCCTCGCCACCAAAGTCATCCTCACGCAGCATCACAGGACAGATAGCCAATACCTTGCGATGGAAGGTTGAGTTGGCCTGATCAAAGTAAGCGCTCTCCTTCAAATAGTAGAGTTTTACCTCTGCAGATGGGATGTCACTGTTGTCGACACGAATCTTTCCGTCTTTCTCCTCATAATAGATATGGAAGTTGTCGAGAATGGTTTTCATCTGTACCTTAGCAGAGTCTGTAAACAGTTCATTGCCATCCAGACGATACTCGTAGACGGGTACATAGCCGTTCAGTGCCAACTTAAACACGTATGTGAAGAGGTTCAACTGCTTGTCGATAGGCTCCACAGGATAGTAAAGTCCACCATTGGCATTCTGGTTGAGGTCTATCTCGCGATAGATATCACGACGCCACACTACGTCCTCTGGCATATCGACAGCTGTTGGGAACATCAGACGAGCACGCATACTCATGCCTTGATTCTGCGTTTGCGTCTGACCCTGTTGCTGACGCTGCTGAGCCTGCTGTTGCTGCTGTTGGCGACGAGCCTTAGGCTGAGCGTTAACAGCACCTGCCACCAGTGTTATCATCAATAAGAACAATACTCTCTTCATAATTATCAATTGTCAATTTTCAATTATCAATTTATTTCACTATGACTTCCATCGAAGCGTTCAGTTTACGCGAGATACCATCAGGTCCAATGGCGTTGACACGCGAGATATAGAAACGCTTATTGCGCTGCAACTTACGGAAGGTATCCTTCTGGCGTGCCGAGAAGTTGGCACCATCGCTGACCATTGGTACGGCATTACCCATATTGTCGAAGAATACCGTCTCGAAACTTTGTACCTTGAAGGCAATATCGAGGATACCGTCATCGATTGCAGCACCAATTCCATCAACGCCCATCAATTGAGCCTTCGACAAACCACCACCCTTGTAGCGGATGGGCGAGCCACTCTCATCCTTCATCGCAATATACGGTGTGGGGTCTGGTAGACGACGCACACGGAACGTAAACTGTCCCATCTGCTGTGGACGACCTGTATTGGTAGACGTCACGGTTATCGTCACATTCTGTCCTACAGCAGTAGGACGAGCAATATAACGGCCTGGACCTACGGGCTGCAACGTTCCACCAGTCATCGTAGCCTGTACCTTATTCACAGGAACACCTGGTACACTGACACTCAACGGGTTAGAGTAGCCAGCATAGAGCACGTTCATCAGGTCGGCAGAGACTGTTGCCGAAGGATCGACAACCGTATATTTCTGTTCAAAATTACGCTTCAGCAGTTCCCCATTACCATTCTCTACTTGGATATAACCTGACAGCGTGAAGTCGCCCGTACGACTAGTAACAGTCTCATAGAGGCCATTGGGCAGATTCATCTCCTTACCGCCAATGAATATCTGAGGCTGTTGGGTGGTATCCACTGCTGCCATGACGATATGGGCAGAGAACTTGTCACCACGTACGATGGTCTGCGAATTGGGAATCACAAAGGCATTAAGGGCGTTAACACGTATATCCTTCACATCGATATTCGATACCAATGTATGCAACACCTCGCCCTCAGCATAGCGCACGTCACTCTGAAGTTTCGAGAGCAGGGTAACAGCTGCTGCAGCAGGCATCGCCTCAAACATATACTCCTGCCAATTCTTACCCATTGTTTGGGCGCTTTGGGGAATCTCTGTTGTCAGCGTAGAAATCAGCAATTTCTTCTGACGAGGTGTGTTGACCATCTTCAGCATGTTCACCCTATAAGCATTGATGGCATCGAAGAGTTCCTTGCCACGACCACGCCCGGGAGCCAACATGACTTGATTGGCAGCCTCTAAATCTTCCTTATTGCGGATATTCCTTACATCCCCATCCTTACCGTCAGCCTCCACTACAATGGCATGCTTCAACTCGTCAGCCAGATCATAGAGCTGAGCGCTCATCTGCTTGACCTGCTGCGATTTGTCATACCATTCCTTGACCTTCTGCGGATTTTTCTTCATCTGGACGGCAAAGTCATCGTATATGGCCATATTCTCCAACGTCGCGTTCGACGTAGTGCGCTTCAGACTCTCTTCTACAATAGAGAATCCGTTGAGCACCTCCGTAGAGACGTTCAGCGCCAGCATCGCCATCAGTACCACGTACATCAGGTTAATCATCTTCTGGCGAGGAGAAACGGGTCTTTTCTTGATTGCCATATTATTCTTCTTACTTCTTACATCTTATATCAGACTTCTTACATCTGACTCCTTATCTGCATGGCCTCAATCATGCGAGCATAGATCTTGTTCAGCTCCTGTATCTGTTCAGCCATGTGGCGTGTCTGTTCATTGATTTCGTCGATGGTTGCAATCTGTGATGAGGCACTCTTTAACTGCATCTCGTAAACGCGGCTGATACCAGTCAACGTACGGTTCAGGTTCTCCATTTCCTCAGAGTCACGTGTCAGTCGCTTGCTCTGTTCA